>Ga0228711_1001946_pt1 | contig 31247 bp, 6 predicted proteins | sample MedpolnodulmetaG_2_FD_177996 | JGI IMG/M metagenome (GOLD analysis project Ga0228711, IMG submission 177996) | Root nodule microbial communities from Medicago polymorpha collected in Santa Monica, California, United States - brown nodules | ecosystem: Host-associated > Plants > Roots > Nodule... | reverse complement strand
CCATGATGTGTTAAACATGCATTCTTAAACATGGAAACATTCACAAAACTAAGAGGCAATTGGATTTGATCTTCAAAATTCACACTTTCTAGTACTCACAACCAATAATTTTACATAATAATTCAGTTTAGGACTTCATAAATCCAACAAACAATTTCCCACCGGTATCATCCATTAGAGCTTGGACCACCGACCGGCAATATGAAACAAATGTGTTTTCACCAATGCGCGCACACACACAAAGGAGGGTCATTAGTCGAAAAACATGAAAGGTAAACCATAAGTCATGAAAGGTAAACCACAGAGGTGTGTGTGTGTGTGTCTATGTGTGTGTGTGTGAGAGAGAGAGAGTGAGAGAGAGAGAGAGAGTCGAAGGTGAAAGAGACAAAAGGGAAGAAAACATATAGAAAAAAAAAGAAAGAAAAAAAAAAGCGGTATACAATTGTTGTATGTCATTTGTCTAAAATTTTGCGTTTTTTTTTTTATCATTTCTCTAATAAAACAACCAGGTTTAAATAAAATGTACAACAAATTCAATTAGAGTATCAAAATTTATTTTTAAATGTGAGGTTTAGGACACCAAATTCCATACTTTCACAAACGACAAGTTGTACAATAATATTTTCCCTAAAAAAAAATACTTAATTAAAAAATATTTTGTGATCAAAGTAACCATGATGTGTTAAACATGCATTCTTAAACATGGAAACATTCACAAAACTAAGAGGCAATTGGATTTGATCTTCAAAATTCACAATTTCTAGTACTCACAACCAATAACTTTACATAATAATTCAGTTTAGGACTTCATAAATCCAACAAACAATTTCCCACCGTTATCATCCATTAGAGCTTGGAACACCGACCGACAATACGAAACAAATGTGTTTTCACCAATGCGCGCACACACACAAAGGAGGGTCATTAGTCGAAAAACATGAAAGGTAAACCATAAGTCATGAAAGGTAAACCACAGAGGTTTGTGTGTGTGTGTCTATGTATGTCTGTGTGTGTATGAGAGAGAGTGAGAGAGAGAGAGAGTCGAAGGTGAAAGAGACAAAAGGAAAGAGAACATATAGAAAAAAAGAAAAAAAAAGCAGTATACAATTGTTGTATGTGATTTGTCTAGAATTTTGCGTTTTATTTTTATCATTTCTCTAATAAAACAACCAGGTCTAAATAAAATGTACAACAAATTCAATTAGAGTATCAAAATTTATTTTTAAATGTGAGGCTTAGGACGCCAAATTCCATACTTTCACAAACGACAAGTTGTACAATAATATTTTCCCTAAAAAAAATACTTAATTAAAAAATATTTTGTGATCAAAGTAACCATGATGTGTTAAACATGCATTCTTAAACATGGAAACATTCACAAAACTAAGAGGCAATTGGATTTGATCTTCAAAATTCACACTTTCTAGTACTCACAACCAATAATTTTACATAATAATTCAGTACAGGACTTCATAAATCCAACAAACAAGTTCCCACCGGTATCATCCATTAGAGCTTGGACCACCGACCAGCAATACGAAACAAATGTGTTTTCACCAATGCGCGCACACACACAGAGGAGTGTGATTAGTCGAAAAACATGAAAGGTAAACCATAAGTCACTTTTTAAAGAAAACTTCAAATGATAAATTGATTTAAATAACCTCTCTTTTATTTTTTTTTAGCATTAAATAGCTTCTCTTAATATAACAAAAAAAAAAAAGAAATAGCTTCTCTTAAAAAGCCATTTTGAGTATTTTATCATTTTAGTATATAACTTTGTTTAGATAATAATTTTTAAGTCGTTTCTCATAAAAATCATTTTCGAAAGATACTTTTTTAAACAAATATGTATTCTTTATCATGTTAAATCTCTAACAATGAATATCAAAACTACTCTTTTAATTTATAACAAATGAGGTCAAAATAGGTTCTACGATTTTTGAGTAAATTCTGATAAAAATAAAGTAAAAATCACTTTTTTTTAATCTATGGCAAACTGACCCTTAGAGAGGAGATCCAAAGTGATTTCACCAACTTCCTTCTAGTTCTCCTTCATCCTGTAAACTTGCAGATTTATTTACTAACAATTTTGATAATCATCGATGAATACTTCTTCTCAATTGTTTTCTCTCATCTTCCTCTCACAACCAACTTGATGTGCTGCATTTTGCACTTGAAAGTTTCCATGTAGTATCAACTATCAAGTAACCACAAGCTACACAGTTAATTTGACTATTTGTGATCAGACACGCTTCTTTTCTTTTAATAAAAATTGTGATGAGTAGCTAAAACTCATCAGAAGACTACGAATACAAACCCTGAATTTTGTTACTTGAGAACAATAAATGTTTCCAATAGTAACAAATGAAAGTGCTGCTTGAATTGATTTCGCAGAGCAACTTTTTTTTCCGCAGAGCAACTTAAACACTATGTGTCTTGTCCAATATTTTGTTTAATATATGTGTTTGATTGAAGCATCTCTTGTTGTACAATTGTTAATGCAATTAGATTTTATTTTAAAAAATATGTCTTGTCAAATTTAAAGAGCCGATTTTAGAATAATCTTTACACAAGAGTAATTTTGAATGCAAAAATGAGACAATCGGATTCACTTAAAAGAGAAATAATATTTATACAACAATTTTGTGATAACTTTATTTCTCATACTTAAATTATGTTTTTATTTTATCTCTGTATTGATTTGGTTTTCGTGTCAATACATACTGTTTCTTTGTAAATCTATGGTTGTTCAATAAGTTGTCAACCAAATGGTTCAAATAACACACCTACACTTAAAAAGATAGCAAGTCTTTTATAAATCTTTAAATACACTTTCAATGTACGTGATTAATTAACTTTTCCTAACTTTCCAAAGAAACTTCTGATATCTATGTTCTATATTTCCTTTTTTTTTTAATAAAAAACTTTTAACTGAAAAATTGCCGAGAGAAGTGTGATTGAGTTCCCTGGTTACTGAATGAATGAGGGTGGATTGAATAACTTAGGGCACAGTAGAGTAAAAATTGTCTCCATTGAGTTATATTTTTGCAAATGGTAGAATTTAATGTCGATGTTAAAAAATAGATGCAATAATGGTAAAAATTTCTTAAGCAATAATAGTGACTAAAAGCCAGAAAATAATTTTGAAAAACTGCATTAGCTTTATTTATTGAACCTTGCTACACGAACAAACACGAATATTGAGACTACTACACAAAATGTAAGCATTATGTATTCAAGACAAGCAGCATTCTTATACAAGAATGATTACTTTAAGAGTCACGTTAAATACCAACCGAAAAAAAAAAAACCCTGAAAGTCCACTATAGTACACAATATTGAGTAAATGAATTCATTTTCAAAGCTTAACCACAAACTGAAGCAGCCTGTTGAAAACAGTAACAGCTCCATACCTTTGTGTAGAAAATGGGAATGAAGAAGTGTCCATTGGACTTTAACACCTTAAGTATATCATTTTTGTTTTATAATATAGGAGCATTTGAAGGATGAAATGGAATACTGCTCGTTTATGCATTTTATTATTACACGATGAAGTAATCTCGTACCCTACGTCGTTCTTTCGAAACCACCACCTACCTGCATATGTAACCATTCTGGTGAAGAACCTCTGCTTGGCTCTCTTGTAGCTTGTGAAACAAATGGCATGCCGGCAAGATCAAATGTTTGTTGACCATACTGGAAAGAAAGAAAAAAAACTAGGTCTTGTAAGTCCGATGTTTTTTAAACAATGATGAATAATAAAAAACTAAATCAATCATTTAGAATCATTTTAATCCAAATTTTTAATCTGTATCCTCTCAATCAAGTATATTTATCCTCTACAGCTAAAGATTGAACATTGGATTAATCTAAGGGCTGAGAGTTCAATACTCTCGCCCATTATGCAGAGACCAGAGGTTGTAAGCTTCTTAAACTAATCAGTTCTGAAAAGCACCTAGTGAGAAACTATCATTCATTTGAAGCAAAGTACTCAACAACAACAAAAATTGCAAATGAAACAAAAATCTTGTGCGTGAATAATGTCTGCAAAAGATGGTTCAACCTTGTTATACATACTTGCAACATAGCAATCACCAGAACTACTATAAAGAGGGTAGAAACAAGCTTTCAACTTGATTAGAGATTCAATATAAAAATCAATGGATGTTTAAGACTTACATCTTTTGGAGGAAAGGCTTCAATACCGGTATTGAGTCTTGAATTAACTGCTTCAAGTTTCATCGATAAAAACTGTGACATCAAGTAACATTACAATCGCCAAAAATCAATTTCAAAACATAATAAATTTGGAAAAGATTATAATTCAGTAAATACCAAAATCAGAAATAGAATAGATACCTCCACTTGGCGCTGAAGTGATTGAATATAATTAATTATCTCATCAAGCACCAATGCTTTCCCAATAACCTAAATTGAAGAAAGTCTCAATTTATTATTTCATAGAAAATATGAGATTGTAACTCACCAACAATTAGGAAGATCATAACTGTTATTTTCTTTTCATGGGCCCAAGTAGCACGTTTTTCCTACTTTTAGTAATTTCCTTTCATTTGGTTTATTATTATTACTATTTTCATTTCATTTCCGTTTATGTGAATATGAGAGCAGAAAAAATTAACAGGTAGTAAAAACATTACCTTATTACAACCAGGAACTAAATCCTGTAGAATTTTCATCCTTTCACTAATCTTTTCCCTTCTAGCCTGTTTATTGTCCACCAACATTCCAATTAGAAACAGTAACCGCAACAAAACCATAAATTTACATTTTCCTTAAACAAGATTTAACATCATAGCAATGATTGTGTCCTATCTTGATATTGAGAAGTGCGGTTAAGTATGTCTGATAATCTGATTATCAAACCCTATGATGTAGTCGCAGCCAAAACGGCGCTTCTCAACTCAATTGCTGTTATCTTGCTTAAGAAATTGATCTTAACAATTAGACAGAGAAAAAGAACCTAAAAACAATAACATAAGAGTTTTTAAAAGAGTTGTAAGTAAAGGGTAAATTACGCGTTCTGCAAGACTGTGGCTATCAGTAGCTTGACCCCTTCTAGCTCGAACATGGATGTAATCTTGTTTAGGAGGGTCAGAAGGAGGTGGCTTACTGCTTTGCTCCGCATGCTTTCCTGAACTGACTTCTCCTTCAACTTTACCATCACCACCCTCGTTCTTGTTCCCCGATGCTTTAGTCCGTTTTCCATCACTATCATTCTGCACAATCCAAATAATAATTCCATTAAATCACACTGACTAATTCCAAATATAGCAAATACAAATATAGATAACTAAATTATTACCATAAAGGAAATTTTCTCTAGAATAATTAGGACAACCATTTTGACATCCAAGTTCGAAACAAAATTTTGAATTGCAATTGCAGTCACAAAACGATAGAAAATTGGGTTTAAATATGAACGAAATAGCAAAATTATTGGTCGTATGTTGTAGCAAAGACATCAAAATCCTTGAAATCGCGACCAAACCTGAATAAGTTCGCATACCATTTTTAAAATCAAAAGCGAAATAGTAATCAATAAGTGTTGAGATTACACTTCCATAGGCAAAATTGTTTGTGATATAACACTATTTTATTCTTCTAAGTAGCAAAAAAAAAAATGAAGCAAAATCTTGAGCGGGAAAATTGCAAAAAATTTCCAATAATAAAACAAAAAACACATTTTTAGCAGATATACAAAATCCAATGATTAACAACATAATTAGATCCGTTTTAAGTATATTCATTAAAACAACAACTCAACTTTCTTAATCAACCAATTAATCACATATATTTAATATTTAATTTATACTTTATACTTTATTTAATCAAACAGTTACTGCAATGAATTTCTTCCAAAAAAAACTAACAAAAGAAAAAAAAAAGAATACCACGGCATTGGCACCGCCATTACTGGTGGAAACACACTTAGCAGAACCATCTTCAGAATCACGCCTCTTCTTACCACCACCAACATGGTTCAAAACAACTCTTGACTCCGGTCCATTACCATCCCGGTTCAAACCGGGTCCAAACTCACCAAACTGTCCTAAACCGTTCCCAAACTGCGGCCTTCTTAGTCCCAATCCACCTCCGCCGCCATTAATCGCGACTGGAAACTGCCAGATCTCCGCTAAACTAAACGGCGTCGTATTTCCATTCCCATTCGGAAATGAACCCTCGTTCATCATCGCTCCTGGATCCATTTCGGTTCACTAACTTCAAACCCGAACCGAACCAAACCGGTTTCAACTCAACATTAATATCAATCAATTGAAAACACAATGAAGCAAAAGAAGAATACACAGTTCAACTTCAACACTTCAACTTGAAGCACCGAAAGAAAAAAAACTAGAGAGAGAAAATTCTAGAGAGAGAGAGAGAGAGAGTGTTAGGTTCGGTGCGTGATCTCCTTGGACAGTGGAGAATGGTGCGCGCTGTAGTGTTTATATCTCTCTTTCTCTTTCTTCACTAACACTGTTCTTTCTACAGACACAATCCTCGGTTATAGCGTACAATGTCGCTTCTTCTCAGGTTTTTACGCTTCTTTTTATCCACCGTAGGATTTAATTACTCTTCAGTCTTCTTAAAATAATTTAAGCCGTTGATTTGTTTTAACTAATTAAGTGGTGACACGTGGTAAGGGTTTTGGGATCTGAGATTCATGGAGAGAGTGCGTGCAATCACGTACCTTGGATTACGAAAAGGTTTTGGATTTGGATTAATATAATCATTGTTTTTGTCATTTGGATTATGAGATAATGATAGGTGAATTTGTGGTAAAGTTTTTAATAACGATGGTTATGCATGTTTATGGAATTTTTATTTTTTTGATGGGGTCAAAGGATAGATAATAACAAAGGAACATATGAGAAAACTGGAGGGCATATTAGAAGGCCCACAAGCTTAACTGTATGAGCATGGAACTTGGTTTGATGTTGACTCCTAAACTTGTCTACTTACACTCATCTCTTTCATTTTATTTTTTAATTTTTATGTGCTGTAAACATGTATATCCATCCATTTTTTGCAACATAATTCAAGGTCCCATTTCATTATAATTTATTTTAAAGATGATTTCTGATTGATTGATAGTGTAAAAGAGTTTTACACTCACTGTGTATCTAAATTATTCTCTAACTATTAAGAAAAACTAATTTGTGTCCAACATTCAGTCATTTTTGTATGCTAAATATCTAACTAGTTGGAGGAGGAAATCACTTCAATATCATTAAATCATCCCAATACAATAAAGTTAATCAACAATGATTAATAGGTGAGTCATATCTTATCTTTGTGCATAGAATACAAACACTTTAACTCCAATGTTAAAAAATTAAGAAAAAATTTCACACAAAAGGTGGCACTTAAAGAGTTGCAAGATACAAATAATAATATTAAGATACCTACAAGAGTGTGTTCTAATGTGGAAACCCTTCATGCATAAAAATTATTATTACTATTTTACAACCATGATAAAAACATTTCTTAGAGGATAGTAGCTTCAATTGGCAACAATAGATACCTCTATGAAAAGTATCAAAAGGATTTATTAAAGAAAGTGAAATATTTATTATGTGGCGATTTTTCTAGGGCATGATTGTATTTAGAAAGTACTACAAGGAGTTGAAATAATGAGGTGGCACCTAGTTAAAGGCATGATTAGATTTAGAAAATACAAGGAGTCGAATTAATTGATTTTAAAGGTATACTTTTTGAAATATAATTTTTCGTGAGATGTACATTTACATTGTTTCAAAGTCCTTTATTTTGGGTAGCAAGCAGTGAAATAATATGCGCTTTGGATTGAGGTTGTGGAGTGGAGGAAAAACCCAAACAGACAATGAGCACGTGATGAAGAGTGTTTTATAGTTACTCCTAAAATGGATTACTTAATGAGTACGGTCTTAATTACCTCATCAACTAAACCAGACCATTTTGATGGTTTGATTGCACTTAAATTTGGTAGAGGAACCTATACATAAAAGGAAGTGGTATCAATGGAGTTGTATTGGGGAGAGAAAAGGTGGTCGGGTTTTGAAGATTGGTGATAGTGCACTTAACTTTTGTTTGCGAGTTTGGAAGAGAAAAAATGTGAGAACTATCAAAAGAAAAAAAAAAGAACAATTAGATCAAATGGAAGATTTTGAGAGATGATGGCTTTGAGAGTTTATTTTTCTTCATAATTACAAAAAAAACAAAAATAATTGGGGGTACTCGAAAATTTTGTTGAAGGGGATCTAAACCCAATAGGAGATCTAAACAACCCATTATATGAGCCATGTACCCTCCTAACTTGGGATTAAGGAAAAACCAACCCTCGTTGGGGTTTAAGGATCAAGCAAGATAAATTCTAAGAGCAAATTGGTAAAGTATTAGGAATTCATTACTCGGTCGCCACCCAAAAAACCCTCACACGTCTTTTATATATAAGGTCGTTACTTAACCTTAAATCCATCATTTTCCACCCTTAAAATACATCACACATAAGGCATAAGGTTTGACACTGTTGAGAAGGTATGACCCTAAGTTCTTAGCAAGAACTGGGACAATCAAGTAGCGAGTCTTTGGTGTTTCTAAATGATGGTCGAATTTAGGCAAGTGTACCAAATCACTTGCCAAGTAATAAAGTGATAAGTAGAGTATCGTATAAAGAGTGATTGTCATTCCAACTAGTAAATTCGCGTTACTTATTTGGGAATAAAAAACAATAAAATAAAATAAAAGATAACGGGGGTGGGGGAGTAGTGTTTGCAATTTAGTTTGTTTGCAGCGTAGCAAGAGTCTAGGAGTTTACCTGTTTTCATTGCAGAATGTTAGCAACGGTTAAGATTTTTTGAATTAATTAATAGTCAAACATTATTACGATATTGATTTTACGTCTTCTATTTAAGTGATGAGTTTATGAAATTCTGTTTCCTACCATCTGTCGAGTTGTACCTACTGATCACACAGGTTTGTACGTGTGGGGCCTTACTCTCTCAAAAATATAGGTTTATTCCCCTCTAGATGTCAAGTTGAAACCTTACACTAGAGTTTCTATGCGGGTTAATGCTTAGGGTCATCAATCATGTAGGGAGATGTTTCTTCGTGAGTAGAGGTACGTGTGGGTTCTTACTCTCTCAGAGGCATTTGAAACAATGACTTAAATTATGGTTCCTAAATTCTCAATGGTCTTAAAGGTTCCCTCGTCTATTAAATCTTAGAAGTACATCAACATATTCTCCTTGTCGACAGTTCTACAAATGAGCATCTTTATCTCGTCTACCTTACTAAGGATGAAAGAAGAATAAAGTTACTATGCTGATTTAATTCACTGAAGTTACTATGTTTCCCTAATTACCATAGTCCGTTATATTAGTTACTTCCTAATTCAGGTAGGTTTGTACCAATATTAGGGATGCCACCTTCCTAAGTACCGTTATCTCAGGGTTGGTTCGCTTCAGAAGAAACAAATCTTACGCTATAATAAAATTTAATAGTATTCATAAAATAAATGAATAACTTAAATTATATAATCCAACAAATAAAATAGAGTTTCATCTTAGAACCTACCCTAATAGGGTTTAGTTACTCATGCTAACTAAAGACAAATTACAAAAGAAATAAAACATACCCTAGAGACTTAGAGTGATGAGAGACTCCTCCCTTGAAGCTTCTAGTGTTTGCCTTCCTCTTGAACTGCTTCGTTATGAATGCGAAATTTAAAATGAGATGAGTTGTATTTATATACAAAGTTTCCACCTAAGTTTGGGGTGAAAAACTGGGCTTTTTCCCCTTTAAATGTGGAAAAAACAGTTCTGACCCACTACCAGCATGTCCAAGGGCTAAGGGGCATGGTGCATGCCCAAGGCGCATGGACCATGCCTGGGATGGTTCAGTGCTAATTTCCTGCACGTGAATGCATGTTCCTTCGTCTTTTGGGTGTTTCCTTCTATATAAGATGTATTGGGACTTGGTAACATAATTCAAACCTTTATAATGTCTTTCGAGGTCTCTTGAATCTTCATTCATGGTCTTCCCATGATCTTCAGAAGTCTTCAAGATGTTTTGCTTGCCAATTTGCATGCTTTCTTCTTGAATTACATCAAAACGTCCTAGAATTGCTATGTTTTGGGAAAAACCATAATTACATGACTCAATTAGAAAACATTACAAAATGTCCCAAAAACCATAGGTGGTTGTTCTAATACTCCTCTGGTTTGTATTAAAACTAAATAAAAATGACTGAAAAAAATGCTAAGAATTACGTAAGATGAATCATAAGTAAGTTCCACATTAGTTTTTGATTATCACTACATCTAATCAACATGTCTCCTTTGTTGTGAATGAGAATGGTCATATAGTTTTTAATGTTTTTCTTTTTTTTTGGCTCTACATGTTGAAGAGAAATCATGATCAAAATAGGCAGCAAAATTTTAAATTTTGTTTTCCGTTTCTTAGATCATTACGAATTTTACATGACTCATTAAAAGTATTGTTACCTCTTTAAGTGTAGAAACGATTTCGATCACAAGCAAAAGCAACGCAACAATGCCTATACTCATCCACACGATCATATCCCCTCTGGTTTTCGATGCTAGCTCAGTGATCCGAGGTTTCGAGAGAACTAGGGTTTGCAGTTTAGGGTTTTGTAAAGTGGTATCTGAATTCTGCACATGTGAATTCTATTTATAAACTCATTTGTGCGCACCATAGCATATGATGTACTGTGTTCCCCTTAAAACACATTGTACCTTATGGTGTACTGCATTTTTTTATTTAATTAGTAAATTCTATTATTATTAACTTAATTAAGAATAAGTCCTTGCATATTCATTTATAAATAAGTCTTACTTATTTGTTTATTTTCGCTTATCTATATGTCCTATGTGTGTGACCATATAGGTTTCAGTCATGTTGGTAATAATATTAATCGTATATTAATATTATAATATATGTTCATATTTGAGTTGGTTTGGGACCTTGGAGTGTGCTCCTCCTTAAGGTCTCCTTGATGCTCCTCGATGCCAATTTGGGTGGGTTAGTTTAACTTCTTAAAAAAATACATTATAAACAATGATAAGTATCTAGCAATACGCCATTGCCACCCAGGTGACAAGAATGTCATGTGATCTTACGAAACATTTTCCTTGATAACGATCATGTGTATAATTACCCATTTGTCCTTATATCTATATTGAACATGATACATAGATTGTGTCATCCATGTATATCCCAATGTTTATATTTCTTGATCCCGAAATATATTGAGTAGCAAATAAGTCCAATATCTCATATTAACTTAATTTAGCATGGTCATGCAATTTTACAGTCATATTCTATCAATCCGCCTATAAATATTCCTCCTATCATGCAGGAGGGGCAAATCTCATCTAGAACACTTATGTCCCTCAACATGATTTATCAACTGCATATTAATTAACTTTATATATCATCTTAAAGATAACGTTTGAATGAAAATAAAACACTTAAGTCCACATATAGGGATCACAGTAGTTTTCAGTAGAGGTGGAAAAACGGGCCTAACCCGTCAGGCCAGCCCGTTTAACCCACCATTTTAGGTGGGTTGGGTGAGATTTTGAGCCCATCTCTCTAGTTGGCTCGCCCCTATTAAGTCCGCTAAAAAAACGGGTCATAGCGGGGTGGGGCGGGCTGGCTTGCAGGCTAATTAAACTTTCTTTTTTTACTATTAGTGACCGAATTTTTAATTTACACACCCCATAAACAATTGGGCCAAATGATACCCAACCCAACCTCAATTTGGCCGCTCTCTCTGATGAGTGATAACTGATTCACCACTAGTCCACTACATCTAGAAAAAAACTGATTCACCACCACTGCATTATAAAACTTTCATCCCAGACTCAAACTTGTCCTCTCTCTTTCGCTCTCTACTCTCGGTCTGAGTCTGATTTGCTCTGATTCACTTGGGTTTCAAGTAAGCTTTGTTGCTCATTTATCTTAGTTGTTGTTTGTGTTGAGTGAACTTTAATGTTTGCGTTGAACAAATTATATAGACTTTTTATGGTTGATTTATTTTGAGACTTATTTCATGTTGTTGGATTTATTTTGTAATTTGTTTTATGTTGGATGTATGGTGGATTTATTTCATGTTAGATTCATTAGTGAATTTATTGTTTTTATAACAGCAATGTATTTGTTAATAACAATCAACAAAAAAATATTTTAAAAAATAAATGGCCCAGCCCGCCTTTAGGCGGGGCGGGGTGTGAGTTTGAGCTCACCCCCTCAAGTTGGCCCGCCCCGCCCACCCCATTTTTGACGGACTAATAGCGGGCTGGGCCTAACCGGGGTGAGCTGGCCCGTATTGTCATCCCTAGTTTTCAGGTCTAAAAGTGGTATGCATCATTAACAATATGAGAATATCTTCTGACACTTCATAACATACTACATAGTATTCTCATGGTGAGTCAATTCAGTATAAATATTATTCCTAATATTTACACATATGTATAGACTTAATATCTCATATCTATGACCCACGAGACGTGGTCATCAGTCTACATGCATAATGTAATGCTCCAAATTTTCATGACGTTAATTAGCAAAATTCCTATTGAAAAGATGAATATATATTTTTTTTTTTATAAAAAATAATATCATTAATGTGAAATTCATCAACTCTAAAATAAAACAATAAATAACTTTCTCTTTGAATTTCCAAATTAGTAAATTTTACATAAAAAAATATAATATTCTTTATAACAAGACACTTGACCTTTTTCCTACCCAAGTCAAAACCTAGTTGATCATAGTCGTGGATGCTTGTGAAAAGTTTTCTCTACAAGACTAATACCACTATCAGAGTGTAGCGAGCCTCTAAATGTGCACCACTGTTTTACTTGTGTCTTCTTATACTAGATCACTTTACCTCCCTGATGTCACCACCAAGTAGAAAAGACAGATTGACGGTTATCTGTCCAAAAGTAAGGGTCATCTCTAACTAACAAACATAGTACAAATAGGTATGCAGAAATAAATTTTATAACGATAAAAATACAAAAGCGTACATGTCACATTACTCTAATTTCATAATCACCATACCTAACTCCAAGTTACAACCTAACTAAAATGAGTTAATCCCTATTAGTTAATCTATATGCCAATGCTCATGATCCGAATTTCACCTCTATGCGGAGCCAAATGTCCCACCATTGGACAATATACCACACTATTGGGCAATACCCCACCGTTGGGTAATAACTCCAAAAAATTCCATGTTTAGTACCCCACTGTTGGGCATTATTGTAAATCACATAATGCATATGGATCGTCAATACTCCACCGTTGAGTAATGACTCCTAAAACTCGATGGTCAGTACCCCACATTGGACATTTGTCTGAGTCATCTAATGCATGATTGTCTCCATAAATACCCCACCATTAGGTAATCTCCTCAATTCTAAAGTCTAGTATCCCACCTTTGGATATAGTTTTGAATCACCATTTTAGTTACTTAAGGTTATTCACCCATAAACTAGTATTTATGTTAAAACAACACCACACAGATAATAACACTTAATATATTCATGCCAAAACAAAATCACCAAGATAATTATCACAACACAAATATATATAACATCTAGCATTCATTTCAAAACAACACCACTATAATAATTATCACAAAACAAAAATACATACACACTTTCACGTACGGTAGCGAGTGGAGTGATGCCTTACTACACAAATGCAGCTCTTAAGATTTCTATCAACGATCTTTACTCCACTACCCCTATACCTTCACAATTAAATATTTACTAATTAAATTAGTTTCAATTCTCTTATAGTACTGATTCTTACTCATGGGTTGGGTTTGGTTAAGGTATGAGTCACATTTAACTCCTACTTAAATATTTAGTTAAAAAAAATAGAACCTTTTAATTAGTATATAAATATAATCACCCGGTGAAAATTCAGTTACTACACTATAGACTAATTGTGGAAATTGAATTTTAGAATTAATTCCACAACAATTTTTAAAGTAATTTGAATAAAATGCTTAAATCCTCATACTTGTATCAATAAATATTTGATTCAAAATGGTTTAAACTTAAAAGCATTGATAATCAAGCTACTTGAAACAAAATACTAGCTTTATGAATAACGTGTCATTTCAATTTCAATTCAATCCAATCGGTATTGTTACTTGAAATACATACAAATTTCATTCATAGCCATCTAAGGACTAATAGGAAGGAAAAAAAAAAATGATAAATCCCATAATTGATACGGTTACCCACAAACACAAATCCCATATTTTTGACCCTTGCAATTTTGACTCACTATTTCAACAAAACAATTTTCACTTAATCAAGTTTACTACCACAATAGACAAATCCTACATATTTATTAATTTACATAGGTATAGGAACCATACGTAATAGAACTTTATTTGAGACTTTGAGTATGATTTTAGAACAAGCAAATCGAAATCTGGAGTACGGCATAGTAGACTGCTCTCCATTGTTTCATAATTTTCATTTTAAACAATAGATTAATAATATAATAAATGATAGCAAGAGTGAAAAATATTTTTACTTGAAGTCTAATAGCCGGACCTTAATGTTGATCTTTTGTTCTCCTTTCTTTCTCCTTAAAGTCTCTATATATGTTTCTCCCCATCTCTCTATTTTTGTTTTAGTGTGAAATCAGTAAACAAGGCATAATATGAGGGAGAGAAAATTGATGCTTACTAATAGGAAGTTATCATCCACTAACCTCATTTCTTAGTTGAGTGGAACCAACGATAGTGGGATAATAAATGGTATTGTTATTGTGTGACTATAAAAAGGGAGTTGCAATTTGTTTTCAAAATTTGTTTTCTAATACATGTTTATATAAATCAGTCCCGCAACTTTTTCTTTAACTTCCTCTTTCTTAGATTTTTTCCACTAACCCTGCAATTTAAGATCAATAGTAAAACACATATGCCTAGAAAATAAACGTGATTTTATATGATTGGTATATCTTTTATTTTTTTTTGTAGTTGGGTATGTACTATCATTACCGGTGACACGACTTACCTTTTCACTCTAGCTTACATAATAATTCAGTTCAATGAAATACCTTAATACTTATAATACTCATAATTCAAATATTTTATTATACAATGTTAAAGGAATAAAATAATACATCAATTTATATACTTAGAAATATGATTCGAGCATATAATTGAAAAATTCTAAAATAACCCAATCACTCAATAAATCTTAAGGATAATATGCTTTCATGTCTAAGTTACGATGAAAATATGAAATAAAAGAAGGGAAAAATACTCGGATCTTACACATAATATTCTCTACGCTTTACTATTATCCAAATTTATATTTGAGTTTGACTACAAATACATTTAAGAATAATGTTCTTTAATTTTTTTTTAACAACTTTTAAGAATAACGTTCTTTATACAATTAAGTCTCACTTGATGTTCTATTACTTGTATTATCTACAATCACTCAATTACTTGTTCGATATAGGGGTTAAGTGCAACGTGATAACCAACTTATTTGCCGGTTATCAGGTTTACACATGGATTATTAGTCTCTTAAAATACATTAACATATGAATCATGAATTTTATATGGTTCGATGATGTTTATAAAAGGAAATTGATGTATGTTGTTCGGAACAAAGTTTGTAAACCTATTAAAAAGAACGATCTTGGTTTAAGACCACTTAAGGACATCAATGAAGCTGCCAACATCAACCTTTGTTGGAAATTTATAACATTGATTCTATCCTATAATTGTAAACAATAGCAAATGACTTTTAGGAAGTGGGGATTATATTAATTTTTGGAGTGATATGTGGATGGATCAACCCCTTGTGGATCTTCTTGATTGTCCCCATTCTCATAACTCTATTCTCTAGGCTAAGGTTGGCCATTTTATCTTGGATAGTCATTGGGAAATTCCTTGTTCTTGTAGTAATATCATTGTCTTACTCATGAGCTATAGAAATATAACATTCCTATGATTTAAGTCTTGTATAAATTAATTTGGGAAAAAAATTAATTCGGGAATCAAATCTCCTAGAAATGGTTTGCTCTCTTTGAAGGATGTGTATGCCTTTCAAAAAACTCATGGTCAATTTGTCTCATGGACCAAACTTGTTTGGAACTCCTCCATTCCTACATCCAATTCTCTTTTTCCTTGTAGGTTCATGCACAATAAGCTTTTAACTAATGAAAATCTCACGATGGCTAGTTGTAATTTGGTTTCAAAAAGTGATGTGTTGTTTAACTTGTGAAACAAGTCATCATATCTTATCTACTAAAAAACCGAAAATTAGATAGGGAAATTTATAAAGGGAAAACGTCAAATTCCTCTATAATTCCATCACTAAATTTTGTGATGATAAAATTGGCAAGGGATTTCATTTTCTTTGTCGCTATTTGCCTTTTTCTAGTAGTGTTTTTGTAATTGTCCATATGCTATTAAGCTTTGAAATTTGTTTGTTTATGTGGTAAATTTGCATGTGAGTTCTATTAGCTATAACTCTATTTTGGATATGTGCAACAAAAGATGGACTTTCCAATGCAAAATGGTTATGTTTACTGGTGTGATCAATATATTCAATTCCACATCGTATTGACGTAATAAATATAGGTGGATAATGTGAGAATAACTTAGCAATTTTCCATCATTTCTATTATTGTCATGTTTCGTAGTACAATATATTGACAAATGCTAACTTTTGTCATCAATGACACATGTTAAGAAACTCATTATAGAAATATACGTATTAAAAGTCGTGCATTTGACTTCTTAAAAGTTAAAATATTACTATAATTTACAATGCAAAGTTGTTTTTTTGGGTTCCTTAACATGTGCCTTTAAGGTATAAGTTAACACGACCCTTCAGAATATTACCTTTAAAATTTCTTACATTTATCGTGAAGGTAATCATTTTGTTGACGAGCTTGTCTCTACTGGTCTCAACTTCTCTAGTCTTCATTGGTGGGATAATCAGCTTTCTTTTATTTTAGAGGACCTTAATAGAAATATCTTAGGTCTGCCTTAATAAAGATTTTGCTAGTTGGTATTGTTTCATTGTGTTTTGTATATTTCTCTATAATCTTTTTTTTTTCTTTTTTCTTTGCTTGGTTTTATACCATGGAACTTTCTACGCAAATTTTTTAACGTTTTAAACCCAAGCTTTGTTCTATCTTCTTTTAATAATAAATTTTAAGGTGTCGTAATTCGTAAATAATAGATGAGACTTTAAGGTGTTAATATGGTTGTGATGTCTTAGATCTCATGTGATGTTTTACGCTATTTTTTTCCTTAACTAAAAAAAAGTTGTAACTTAAACGTAATCACTTATATGATAGACATTTATGCTTTAATCCCTTAATTGAGTTGTTTATTCAAACATACCAAATTCTAATTTTCACATATTTCTCTCTTCTTAGACCTTTTCTCTTCTTGTTTTCTTCTTGCAACCAATCAAAGTGTTACTAAAGTTTGCTTAATTTTATATATTCCTTGAAAATTTATCGAAGAAGGTAGTTGTTTGCTTGTTAATGATCACTGAATTAATAAAAATAAGTGTAAAATCCTAATTAATTTATTTTTTCTCGTAAAACAATCTCCTAATTAAATTATTTTTCTCGTAAAATAGTTATTTTGTAAAAGTATAGCCCATTGAATTAATATTTAAAATTTTTATGAATAGATAAGTTTATATAATTTGCTCTTAAAGAAAACTAACATGATGACAAGAACTCAATTTAATAATTTTGTATAACTATCTAAATGATTTTTTTTGGATAAAATATATACTGATTTTGTGATAAAAATTGTTATTCACTAACCAAAAGTATAATTCAGATTTCAATTATAGTAAAGCCTTCAATGCTTTTACAAGCCTTTACAAACCTTTTCTTTATTTTTATTCAAAAAAAAAAACCTTTTCTTTATTTAAATTAAAAAATGTATAAGTCGAATATAATTTATTACATACAGTTTTTCATGCACATTTATCACGTGCAAATAAATTCAACAACAGAGGGGGAAAAAACAAAATATACGCAAATGGTAGCTGGCAGAAAAATAAATAAATTATCACTTACTCAAAAAAGAAACATAAATGGCTTTATCAAAAGAAGGAGAAATTACCTAGCTAGCTTTTACATCTATACCAACAATGAAAATGACTCAACACATTACTACTCACTACTCGGTCAACATCTAGTTAAGTTCTTTGTGGAATAAACAATCTTATATTTACCTAATAAAATAATCAATCTTAATGATAAACAAAGTCATAAGCTAATAGGTGATTTTATAGGCTTATAGTGAACTTAAATAGTTTAAGTTGTGGAAATACTTTGGAATATTTAGTAGAGACAACTTTTTTAATTTTGTTGGGTTAAAAAAAAGAAGAAGCAAGAATTCATTTTAGATGAAACAATATCTCTCTAGTACTACTAATCATCTTCACTCTTTTTTTGAAGTATGTGTTATTCTAATTATGTGTTACTGTTTCATTTGATATAAATATTTGCCATGCAGTTTTTGATGCTATCATACTTTATTTTATTTCCTTATTTTTTTTTCCCCTTTGGTGTGTTTGAGTGTTAGTTATCACTATTGAAACTGACCCAATTTGGTCCCTAGCTATATAGTTATTGCACAAAGTGCCATTCCCATCAAAGTGACACTGATTCACGTAGTTCACGCCAAACACTTTGCCATATCTAATATCAAATTCGGTTAGACATAGAAAATAGTAATAAAGTTACCCTATTCTTTCCTTTATATAACACACAAAGAAATAATACTCGTGCACTCAACAAGTTTTTAAGCACATGTTTGTGACGATGAAATATGATGATCCTTGGAATTGGTTCCACGATTTGTCCAATCCAATGGCTACCCTTTTCACAAGGTACCTATTTGAGCACGTTTAACTGTTGCTTGTGTGCTTTCTAAAAAACTAACATGTGCAAATATTCACATTTAACAAGATGAGGAATTTTATATTTATCACATTTGTAACATACCATGTGCCAAGTTACCTTAAATGGAAACTAGGTTTGATCACCATTGAGTTTGTTTCTATTATCAGTTTTGTTTAGTTTACACCACAAATTTTCCTAGCATAGAGTTTGGAAAAGTTGTGATATGCCTCCTTTAGCATTTATTCTTGTAAAAGATTCTAATAGGACCATTATGTAATTGAAACGCGTCATCAATTGAAAAGTAGCTTGGACAATTCATAGCTGGGTACAGTCTCTATATTGAGCTCTTACAAGAAGTTTCTTTGAATTGATCAAACAAAAGGATGGTGAATCAACGTACAGATACACTTGTAAAAGAAACCACAATCAGTAATTGGGCCCTTGGTACTTATAGGATAAGTGTTTATAATATAAAAGCTTATGTATAACTTATTTTTATGATAAAAGATAAAATAAAATAAAATTATCTCAAACAATCTCACAAATACTTAGTTTAGTAGATTAAAATAAATCAATCTAAACAAATCTTATAGACATGGCTTTGTTAACAGTCGATTTTGGCAAAACTGGGAGGGGCGATAATTTAAAATGTGAATGTGATCGAGGTCAGAGATTAGCGTTGTAATTGATCCAAGAGATTGAAGATGTGAAATGATAATAAGTAAGTATATTGAAGGATTAATATGATAATATTAACGAAGTATTTTAATGTTAGAAACTAATTTGACTAACGAAGTGTACAATCAGAAACTATTTGAAATTTCAATATATTAAAGGACTATTGTATCTACTCGTTACATATTCAGAAACCAAAATGACTATTATCCCTAACTTATAACTCGATTTATGCAAGTTTGGTTATGGGACCGATGTTGATCAACTCTACCAAATTAAACAAAGTAACTAACCTACCCATCCCTATGGCCTATGTATGTACTAAGCTAAAAAAATTGCTCCATAGAATGCAGAACATAATTATATCACTAAAAGACAAATGATTTTCCATTTTACACTAAACATAAGAGATTGAGTTTCTGTGGTGATACTGAGAGAAGTGACGTGATAAGAGTGAAAAAAGTTACAAGAGTCCTAATACAAGTACTGTTAGGCAAGAGTGATGTTATTGTCAAGACATTTAGGTACTTGTAAAGAAGATGGTGAACTGCCATCTATCTCATCTAGTCTCGTCTTCAATGATAATGAACAAATTTTTTCAGCTTTGAGTTAGCTGGCAACTGTCCTACAAACTAAATTTGTCGAGCACATAGCCAATAGTCAAAAATGGGGGGTTTTAGTGTCTTAATTACAAGGTCCTCGTCGGTGATAGTTTTAGCTTAAAAACCAAAAACATTTGAAATTTAAGGAAATATTAATGTTTATAATCCTCTAAAGTATAAGGTTGACAAATTACATACGTTTGAATTCATAATTTGATCAAGAGGAATGCTAGCAATACACATTTTAACACACACTTTTCAACGCACTATCTTTGATTGGTTAAAATTCACATGGGACCTACCAAATCATGTGGGTCCCATATACATTTGGTGGGTCCCATGTGAATATTAACCAATCAAAGAGAGTGTGTTGATAAGTGTGTCTTAGAATGTGTGTTGCTAACATTTCTCTTTGATGAATATGTTGCCGCAAGGATTAGAATGCAAGAATCAAAAACAAAAAATAAATAGTTTGAAATAGGGAGTGCTTTGACTAATCGAGGACCGATGGATTTCCAAGATTTAATTAGAAACCACGACGGTGTTTTCTAATTTGGTTGGTTGATCCGATGTGTTTAATCCAGAAATCTCAACTCTACTAGTCGATATTAAGGATCGGTTTGTTATAAAAAAGTTTAAAAAATTATTTATACTTTAGAAAATGACTTTTTTTAAAAAATTTGCATAAAAATAGAAGAAGTTTTTTCAAACTTTTTTGTTACAAGTTAAAAGACAAAGTTTTGCATTCAATAACTTAAATATTTATTGTTAGAGATTTTAAATAATAAAAATTGCATATTTTGTATGAAATGTTATTTGAATTAGCTTCTTATTTTAGAGATTTTTCAAAACTTTATCAACCAAAATAATTTGCAACAAAAACTTAAAATGAAATTTTAAGAGAAGCATTTCAAACCAAATTTTCTTATGTTTTTATCATGTAACCAAAAACAATAAGTACTTAAAACTATATTTTCATTTCTTAGTAATATTGGAAAAATTCTCTAAAATGAAAATGGTAATAAAAATTAAATTATGTTTTAAAAAAAAAATTAAATTATGAATTCGTAAATTGATTACATGTAGAGAAAATATTAACATCTTAAAAACACTACTTCAAACTATCGGGAGCCTTTTCTCCAAACAACAAGAGAGTTATCACAAAAAATGCATTAATTGATAATATTTATTCGGTAAATATTGAAAATTTACGGAAAATGGAAAATTATGAAGAAAAAAAGAATGTTATCTAGTTTGACTAGGGCAGTTCCTACTTATTCCCTGCAACAGAAAAATCAAAGTTTCGTCGTTCTAAGTAAAAAATATGTATTGATTGGTTTGTTTTGAAAATGAGTTCTAGAATTATCAAGTTGTAAAACTTACATCTCAATAATTAGGAAGATATCATATTAAATTAAGCAATTTTTTTTTATAAGGCAAGGACACACTGACATAGAAAAAGAAATGGAAGTTACTTCAATTAAGTTGGAATGTCTTACAGATTCTAGTCTTTGTCAGGTGCTCATATATATTATTAAAAAAAGAAAAAAAGAAATACAAAGAAAAAACTAGGGGACATAAACCTAACTCAGTAACCCACACAAAAGTGTAGGTTGACCCAAGCGAGAAATACAAAAAATTAAACAACACAAGTGGATAAGTCTGCCTCTAATTAATCCTAAAACTAATCAAAGGTATTCAGTGCGGTGATTGGACCGTTCGTCAACACGAAAGTGGGTCCATGTATCATCAACTCTTGCATATCTCAGCAAGCTAAACGCTATTTCGAGCCCCACAGTCCAAGTCAAATAGCGAATGGCGATTTCCAATGGTCGTAGAAATTCAACTGCCAACACAGTAACAAGTTCGTACAACCACAACAGTAAATTATATGTCATTTCTAGCCAATCTGTCTGGGTTCAATCACAAAGGATTGAAGCGGATTTCAGACCATCCCCAAATTCCCGACACGCCCGACGCAATCTCATAAACATTGGACCCTGCAAATCTCAACAGATTTGAACAGATCAAGAACCCAATGATAGAAAAAGAAATCAGCGAGAACCCGAGAGAGATGGGGCCAAAGAAAAAAAACAACAGAAAGCGGAGAACGTCTTGCTCCGACCCACCGCTTTGCGAAGAAAATAAACAGATCCCAAGCGTTCAACAATCCGGCCAGACCCTAACGCGTTTGAATTGAAACCATACCCTAACGGGTTTAAGAAACACAACGAACGAGATCTATCAAAATCACCAAGGTGAGCGACATATTGGTTTCAAAGAACCACAACTACAGCCTCAACAAGCCGGCCACCGCCGAACAAAGCCGCCATCGTGTTTGAGAGCTACCCCATCTGGGGTTTGGTGATGTCGCGACGTAATCGTCGATCGCACCGCCATGATTGAAAGGTTACATCGCAGATGGTTTAGATTGAGGTTGTGGTGGACGGTGGCGGAGAAGGTTTTGTTTGAAATTAAGCAATTAAATCTTCACTGTTTTAGAATTAGCAAGATGTAATAACTCAAGATAACTTAAATGATAAGTAGGTAACACATTCAATTAACTATTTTTAAAAATACTTTATGGTTAATTTACTTATAGATATATGATTTAGAATTACCGAGTTGTCACAGCTGGTATTCCAAAACTCAAGGATTAAAAAGCTCTCACATCTAAACAATACAAGAATAATTTGGATTATCCATGAATATTTTACCCATGGTCAATTTCAGTGAGTAATATCCATAGCAAAGCCTTGGGTAATGTGAAAATTAAAAAAAAAAATTAAAGCCATAGGAAAGTCATAGATAATTTAAACATAAAAATATAATTTTTTTTGTCATTTTATTTAAGTTTAAGATCATTTTATCATCATCTTTATAAAATAATTTTATTAAACTATGATTTTATTTAATTGAGGGGATAATAATGTAACACCCTAGTATTTTATACACTTCCTCCATTCATTTTTAAGTATCGTTTGAGTACATATTTTGTGCTCATATTTAACTGTCATTTTGATGGGTTAAGGATAGAATTTATCGATTATATTCTTTCTCAATTACGCCTATTTATTCCTTTTCAATAAAATTAAAAATATTTTTTCTTTTTGAAATAAAGTTTTTTTTCCCAAACAAAGTTTATTTTTTGCTATGTATAAATTTAAACTTTCGTCAAACTAAATTATGTTTCCTATACAAGTAGTTCCATATTGATAAGATCAATTGAAGAGTAGTGTTAGAATATATTTTGTTTTGGTTTGCAATCTCTAAATTATGGGTGAAGATCCTCTCCATTTTCTAAATAAATGGAGATTGTCAATTACTATAGTTTTGAAGTAAATATATGATATAAATGCACATATTTCAATAATTGAAAACATTAATATCACATATTTACTTCAAAACTATAGTAATTGACAATCTCCGTTTATTTATGAAATGGAGAGGATCTTCACCCCTAAAGGGAGAGAGAGAGAGGAGGGAGATCGTTTTGGTCTGTCTATCTAGAAAGTCAACATTTTTTTTTATCCCCCTCATCTTTTAGTGATGTGGCACACTTATTAATGATGTGGTGCATACTTGACATTAGTGAGTTTGAAAAAATAATTTCCATGTCATCATTGTTGTAATTAATATTATTATTTTTTATTTATAATTAAAAATTATTGTTGATAATTGAAAAAGATTAAGGTGGTGAAGGGGTATTTTGATTTGAAACAATAATTTTGAGGTTCATATGATGATGAGGAAGAGGAGACATTAACCCATACATGTTTCCATTCTTCAAGTTTTAAATAAGTGTGAAGAAGAAAGATGATTCTGAAGAATTGCAGTCCAACCGAGCTTGAAGGAACTGATTGTTTATCATGGATTGAGATTTTTTGATGAATTATTCGATTAGAAAGAAGTGGAGGTGGAGAGATGGTGGTGATTGAAATTCATTAAGTTGAATTCAAAAGGGTTTTGGTGAATTGAATGAAATGAGTATTGTTGTTGGGATGAATCTATGGTGATGAATATGATATTGATGATGATGAATGATCAATTTTTTAATATTTTGATTATAAATAAAATAAATAATAATATTAATTACAACAATAATAACATGAAAATTATTTTTTTGACATCATTAATGAGAGTGCCACATCACTGAAATTTTTTTGTTGATTATTTTAAATAGACAGACCAAAAAGTTGATTTTAAAAAAAGGAGATCAAGAGTTAAAGAAAATGTAAATAAGGGGATCAAAAGTGTATTTAAGCAAAAAAAAACTACAAAATCCAATTCGAGTGTAATATTCTAATACAAGATTTAAGAAAATTGTAACACCAAATATTTGTAATACATTAAATATTTTAATTATTTATGTAGTTTATTTATTGATGGATTTTGTGTGACTATGATAGAATGATCATTCCATGATAGATTTATATTAACTATTGGATGGATGTCTTATTTTATTTTTAGACTGAGTCTATCTTTTACTAATCAACTCGCATGATTTGAAGGATAGAAAATAGAAAAGTTGCAAGACGAATTTGAGTTCAAATCAGCAGCAAGCCATGTCTTATATATTGTACCAATTTCTTTGAATTTTAGCATAAATGGTACATGGTTTAAAATAGGAAAACTCCATGTGTATTTGAGTCGAATCGAACCTGTTTGAACTCAACTCGACTCGTTAAGAATTGACTCGGTTCGAGTTTGACACGAACTTTTTTTTGCAGCTCGAGTTCGACTCGTTTAAAGTTCACAAACAGTTTGGTTCGGCTCATTAGCTTCAATTCGTTTGTTCAAAGCACATAATTTTAGGTATGGAAATGAGTAGAGCCACTTCAACCACGTAACTCAAAAGTCAAAGAATTTAAATTTTTGACCCATAAATATATTGGAAACTATCTATCTATCTATCTTCGTAAAGGAAACTTGACTCATTCTAGAGTTAGGATTGTGCCCATGTGATATATCTAAAAAAGTTTCTCACACTATTAGCAACTTGGCTTTCTATCTTATTGTGTATCTTTAAAGAATTAAACTCATGAGTTTCCCTAACTATAACAATTCCATTTAATATCTACTCTAAAATTTCTAAACAAAATGCTTAAACTTCTTAAAGCTACTTTCACTTATAACAAGAAAAAAAAAGCGCAGACAATCATAAGTAGGCATAAAAACCAAAAGATTTTAGTTATTACTCTAATTAAATTCCACCTATGTCCACATGCCAAAAAAACGTAGCATCAATACATCGAATGAACTTGAACTCTAAAAGCCTAAATTGAAAGTGGAATTATTATATCAAGGTGATTGTCTATTTCTCAATAACTTTCCTATTCTTTCTCTTACCCGTTTTGCATAATTGCATCTCAAGATTTGGCATTGTTTTCGCCGTTATCAACCACCTACTATGATGTTCCTTCCAAGACCAAAGTCTAGGATGGCGTTTATGATCTCATCTAGAAATATTATATTGGCAAGATTGTGTCAATATATAATCAACACTAATCTCAAATTCCTTTTATACTCATCATGTGGCATTTGATAATTTGCTTCATAATCTCTTGGCTTAAATTGATCAAACCGTTTAGCCCTACTTTTTTCATATATATAATATTTGTTAGTCTATATTTTTTAACTTTCTGTTTTATTTCTTTTATTCCTTAATGTGGATATGACAACATTAAGGAATTCTATATTTAAGAATTAATTTAGATTTTATTTTTTCATGTGAATCAGGGAAAGAGGATAAACGAGACTTCTATTTTCAGTTTTGTTGTGTCCTTACTACTCGAGAAGTCAATGAGAAATGGCAGCTTATGTAAGGTATATGTTTTTAATCATAACTAATATTTGCAAAATAAGTAAATAAACATATTTAATTTGTATTATGTTAAACCAAAAACTATTCTTACATTGTGAATTACTTTAGTCATTGAAATTTAATTGCTTGCATGTGCATTAGCTTTGATGTATATCCGTGTTAGTGTGTTTAACATACGAAGTTGATTTTTTATTCTCATAATTATTACGTATAATGTTCAAAGTTTGATTTTGCTTACTTTCATGATATACAAAGGCATAACTATGTAGATATTGATGTATGATTTGTATTCTATTTCATTTTGGGGAATAGACGACCAAGCTAGCTCTGTAAAGTAATGGTTTTCTCCTTCAAAATGATTTTGACTTTTGAGGTGACTTGGCTATATACGCCATTCATGGTTTCTCTATGGTGAAATATTCATCTATGTTTCAAAGGTACCCCCCCTCAATTCTAACTTTCCGTTCTTTCTCTTTTACATGTATTTTTGTTGCAGCTACGATAATTAGTTTTTTAATTGACACTCTTGTTTGGATTGAGTGTCTCTGAATATCTTAGTCGTGAGATTATCGTCCACCGAACCAAATGAATTGATATACTCAATAATCTTTGTAAGTTATCTGATGAAGCAAATTGTAGGAGCTAAATTAATAGAAAATTTCCTTCTTGATACTAGGAATAAAAAATAGTACTCCAATCAATAAATAAAGTAAAAAAAAAAGATCAAAATTGCAATGTTGATTGTGATTTTTATATTTGGACATGATTGGTGCAATTAAACATACTCTTATTATATCCTTTGAATATAATCCTTATGGCCTTTTAAACTTCGAACCATTGTTCCCTAAAAAAAATGTCATACCATTGTTTCGATGATATGCTTACATTGTTTGTTGTCTCGAATATGTCTTTTGAATTTAGAAAGCTTAAATTTTTCTTAAGTAGAATCATGATGTAGTGACATCTTTAGAGAAAGTTCTATGTTACATCTTTAGAAAAAAATTATCACTCTCTTTTATATTATCTAATTTAATTTAGAATCGTGACTATTTGGAACTGTTTGAAAAACTTTTCATTCACTCTTATGCTATATAAGATTGGATAGTACAAATTAAAAGCATTCTTATCTTAAAATAATAGTTTTATATTCTCAATATAATAGTGCTATATAGCAAAACATAATAATAAAATTAAAAATACAAAAATAAAATATATATTGGAAAACATAAACTTTATCAAGAAAAAGAAAACACAAAAACAACGGACAAAGTGATAAGAAGGAAAATCAAACCATTAACTGAAAAAATTCAAACTAATAAAAGTCGGAGTAGCATTCCATGTAGCGACGGGTTATATAATATCATAAGATCCCAAAAAAGCAACACTCTAATATCATTACACTATTAAGATAAACTATAATATCCGTATTTAAAATTATAAAATATCATAAGATCCACCAAAAACTATATTCATCGTCCTTAAAATATTTACATAAACCTATTATATAAATCAATACAAATTCTCATATTTTTAAACAACACTTATATTTTAATATAAATTAACATCAAAAATAAAAATATCACTGCATTTCAAAATATTATAAATCATTAAATTTTATATAATCATACTTATCATCACAATTTTTATTTTCCCATTTGTAAAAATATTCCAAACACTGATTTAATCAAACTCGTGCAACGCACATGTTATATACCTAGTTTATACCAATTTTTAATGGACTGAATGAGGCTATTATTACACATAGTAATTAACACCGGTATGCAAACACCAATTCTAGTTTTGCCTTCTTGTGTCATATGTTTCTCTTATTATAGATAATCTTGTCCTCCATTTTTCATGCATTAACTGATGCGGGACTATTTTAGTTTTGAAATCCTTGAAAACTACAACAACCTTGTCCATGGTATCGATTTTAATGTAGCTCATTTTTATCTTATTTGAAATTCCGGCAGGCTAGCTTTTAGATGTTTTATACGATGTTTCAACATTAGATACGAACAAAATGTCGAGTAAGATTTTTAACATCGAACTAGCAGAAAACAGACAGATCAAGGCAAATGTAACGGATATTGAAATTCTAACGTACTTGTTTTACGATGTTTCAACGTTTAGGATGTTCCGTTTAATGTTCCAACATCATTCTAACAGACATAAAATATGCAAGAAAATAAATGACAAGAAGGTAAAAGGCAAAAAGAGTTTGTTAACCAGTTCGGAAGAACTCACCTACATCTTGGGGCTACCAAGCCAAGAAGGAAATCCACTAGTGTAGTTCTTATTCAAAAGCTCTCAACAAACTCCTCATTTGCGCTTTATGACCTAAGACCTACCTGTCTAGACTTCAACCTAGGAACTCCTAGAACTGAGTTTACATGCACTATGTAAACTGAATTTACATAAGTTAAGTAAACTAAAGTAATCTGAGTTTACATAGTTTATGTAAACTGAGTTTACTTAGTTCATGTAAACTAAGTTTACGTGTATGTTATTCCTTTTTAGAATATGTACGTAAACTAAATTCACGTGAGACCTATGTAAACTTAAATTATGTTACCCTTTTACGTAAACTTAAATCAAACAAATCGACATCGACAGACAAACGTGAAATTAACAACATCAACAACGATAAACATTCATGGTAAAAATAACAACATCGAATAAATCATGGAGAGAACGATAAATAGAAACTCGAAGAAAATTATGAAATTCACTTACTTGTATGAATCGAGTACGTATCAATGGAAGGGATGTTGATTTTGAAGGTGAGAAAAACACAAGAAGGGGGGTTGAATTATGTTTACTTTTTCTTCGTTTTCTCTTACTAAGTCACTGATCAGAAGCAGATAGAGTTCAGCTTCTGAAGTGATAATCAGAATCTAAATGCAGCGGATAAAACAGAGAGAGAGAGAGAGAAGAAAGACACAAAGATTTTATACAGGTTCCTTCCACAAACCGGAAGTAGTCCTGTCCCCCTTGGACTTCCAAGGAGAGTTCAATAAGAATGTAATATCTGATTACAACTGCTCAATGCTACAACTAGAAAGAGACTTCAAATTACTCAAGCACAAGTGCAAGAGATTTCCTATGCTCCTGAACATAGTCAAGAGACTTCCGATGCTCAAGCACAACTGCAAGAGACTTCTATTGCTCAAGCACACAAGCAAGAGACTTCTAATCAAACAAAATTACAAAGAAGTTTGTTTGAGTTTGGATACTTGATATTCAATCAGTGGTGTTCACCATACAAATCAGATACAGACTCTAGAATTTCTAAGATATGAACTTTGATAAGAAATTCTAGGTGACTTTAGATGCAGAACAATAATAACAGAGTTTGGCAGTTGTGAATTGTTGTATGAGTCTTGTTTTTGTATGTTTCTGCATATCCAACTAGCAGGTCTTTACTCCTTTATATAGAGGTGTGAAAGATACATTGGAAATTGCCAGCACATTAAAAAGAGTCGTTTGAAGCTTGATCAAAATCACCAATGATCTTTTGCCTGATATGGTTATTGTCCTATGAAGGATCAATTTCAAATGCATTCCTAGTATGAAGGAACATTGCTGCAGGCATATCTGTTATTCTTGTCTTGATGCAGAGACACAAACAGAGTAGTGGAGGAAGTGGTTGTACAGTTCGTACAGTTGTCCTTTGTCAACGCTCTTGAGAGAACAAGCATCCAGTGCTTTCAAATTCTTTCAAATCGGTCGTTGCTTCACTCTTTCAGTCTTTTGCAATGCCGGACGAGATTAAATCCATTGAACAGCCTTCTTGTGCAAATATATTTTTATACTTTGTTTGATGAACATATACTCCATCTTTGCATTGATTAACTTGAATTCCAAGGAAGAACTTCAACTCTCCCATCATGCTCATTTCAAATTCATCCTGCATTAACTTAGAAAATTCCTTGCAAAGAGATGCATTAGTAGAACCAAATATTATATCATCAACATATATTTGCACAAGAAGAATATCTTTCTCAAGAGTCCTTCTGAAGAGTGTTGTGTCAACTTGACCTCTTTTAAAATCATTTTTAATCAGGAAATTACTTAGTCTATCATACCAAGCTCTGGGAGCTTGTTTCAGGCCATATAGTGATTTCTTAAGTTTATAAACATGGTCAGGATGCTTAAGATTCTCAAAACCAGGAGGTTGCTTGACAAACACTTCTTCTTCTATGACTCCGTTAAGAAATACACTCTTGACAACCATTTGATATAATATTATGCCATGATTAACTACATAGGATAAAAGTAACCTGATTGCCTCCAATCTTGCAATTGGAGCAAAAGTTTCAGTATAATCACTGGCTTCTGAATACCCATTTTGTTCCAATAATGTTCTTCTGCTGAGGTTTGGGTACCAGATCCCACACATCATTTCTTTGAAACTGATTAAGCTTTTCTTGCATAGCTAGTATCCATCCATCATTTGAAAGTGTTTCATCGACTATAGTAGGTTCAATCACTGATAACAATCCTATCATAGACTCTTCTTGTCTGAAATATGATCTTGTTCTTCTAGGACTCTCTTTGTTTCCAATGATTTGATCCTCAGGATGTGAAGACTTGTACTTGAATGTATTCTTGGATTGATTAGCTTGCTGAGAGCCATCTAGAGCTTCATCATAAGCAACTTCATCTTGAGCTTCTGGAGTGGGTTCAGCTTCTGGACTATCTTCAGATTCAATAGTCTGATCAGGTTCTAAAGTGTCTTCAAGATCCTGTATATCTGCAAAACTTTCATCTTGCTCTGGAGTTTCATTTCCAGGCTCTTTGTCATCAAATTTAACGTGCATTGATTCTTCAACACAGAGTGTCTCTGAATTATACACTCTGTATGCCTTTGACCTTTCAGGGTAACTTAAGAAGATTCCTCTTTGGGCCTTGACATCAAATTTCTTTAGGTAGAGCTTTTTATTTAGAATGTAACAAGTACATCCAAATTGATGAAAGTAAGATATGTTGGGTCTTCTTCCCTTGAAGAGTTCATATGTTGTTTCCTCCAAGTTAGGTCGGATATAGATTCTATTTTGGACATAAAATGTTGTATTCACTGCTTCTGCCCAGAAATGTTTAGCTAAATTATTTTCATGAATCATGGTTCTTGCCATTTCTTGTAAAGTTATATTCTTTCTCTCTACAACCCCATTTTGCTGTGGAGTTCTAGG
>Ga0228711_1001945_pt1 | contig 31248 bp, 15 predicted proteins | sample MedpolnodulmetaG_2_FD_177996 | JGI IMG/M metagenome (GOLD analysis project Ga0228711, IMG submission 177996) | Root nodule microbial communities from Medicago polymorpha collected in Santa Monica, California, United States - brown nodules | ecosystem: Host-associated > Plants > Roots > Nodule... | reverse complement strand
TTTTTTTGTAACAATTAAGTTGTAAAAAAAAATCAATTTATTTTTGTTTGGCGGGCCGACCCGCCAACTCGCAAGTCCGCCACTAAACGGGGCGGGGTGAGATTTTAAACTCGGTCACTAAATTTGACTCGGCTCGTCTCGTTTCGTTTTTAGCAGGTTTAGACGGGACGGACATAAATGAGGCGGGCCGGTCCGCTTTGCCATCCCTACTTTCTTGTGTGGTGGTCCTTTTGGTGTCAAATATATTACCTCCCTACCCTAGGGTTATTAGAATCGTACCCAACTTTCATCTTACCCCACCACTTACAGCACTTTTCTATAAGCCTGCATGTGACAAAGATATTGGTGATATAGAATGGCAATATACAATATATATACCAGCTTTATTTGTAAATCAATTAGGCCTTCGACAATTTGGTTCTTAATCATCACTATTTGAGATAAAGCAAACCTAGTTATAGTATGTTGTAAAGGATGATATTGATTTAGGATTGTGGTCTTTCAAGGTCATTATTTTCATCATAATCATCATTAACATATATGAAATATGGGCACGGTTGTGAATGTGAACACAAATATAAACACTTTGACGCTTATGTCTAAAATGTAGGACTAGTGCGAACTTTTCAAAAGCTGGTTAATACAATGGTACAGAATTTGGTTGATATGTTTCTATCATTCATTCCCTAAAAAAAAAAAAGTTTCTATCATTCAATTATTAAGTTACATGTTATATTTTTGTATTCATTTATTGGGTTAATTAAACGATCTATATAAATATCTAGAATTTTGTTTTTAATCCATAAAACGTCTATATATTTTAGTTGGTGTAACATTTTTCTTGTATTTTTAGGGGCAAAAAATGCTGACTGAAAATTTTACAAGGTCTAAAAATGTTCATGAATTTTTTTACAGAGACTAAAAATGTTGACGAAAATTTTACAAAGACTACAAAATGCGATTTTTTTGTAGGTACTTAAAAAGAATTTCAGGATATTTATATAGACCATTTACTTAATTAACCCTAATTTATTTACAAATAAAACCAAATTTTCAATAAATTTTGCCTATGGAACACCGATTTTCAACCAAACTTCATGGTACCTAAGCATTTACTAATAAGTATTCAATTTTTACATAAAAAAGAAGATATGTCCATGCTCATTTCTTGCTAATTCAAAACACTCGGTAAAGAACCAAACTATTTATTAATTATAACCTAAGGTATTGCCATGAAGACTTGAATATGCAATTAGATAGATGCAAAAATTGTCAATTACCAAAAGTAACTAATAACCGATAGCGTGGAAACTAAAATTTATAGAATTGGTTGGGTTTAACCAGAATTTGGAGGATTATAGTGACGGAACATATATATGATCCAATTAAGCAATAAGAGAAATTTATTGCATTTGGTTGGTAGGCTCCATGTATATATGTTTATGTTACAATATATATAACTTTGATACATCTTTGTCTCCACTGATTCTTAGTCCCCACAAGTGCTGCATATCTGCAATTCTGCATAATCTTTTTCCTGAGTCATTTCCGTAGAGCACATGCCACACTTGAATTGACAACTTGGTTTTGCACATTTAGTTACCTCATATATCATATACGTATCTTATAAAACCATGCTCATTGTTCCGTTTTATTACAGCAAACTTTAACAGACCATATTCAATCAACAATTTTGACTTTGGTACTGATTAATCTTCTATGCCCATCTTTGTCAGCTTTAAGTTTTGCATTTCGAACCAAGTCAACCCTTATAATTATATATAGTTGAAACATCGTGTGATATGATACTATTTTAGAATTTATTAGGTTACACATAACTCGACCCTTACAAAATTTGTTAATAAAGTTAGGACTATCCACCACTTATAAACACGTATTATATCTTATTTCATCACATGTGTGACTCTCCGCAATGTTGTTACAATGCAAAGGTTTTTGATCTCATGTTATTGCAAATATACCCTCCTCAGTTCTATTTTTTTATAAACAGATGTTAGTAAGTTATTAGAGAATTATTTTATTGTTTGAAATTTGTACTCTGAACTTCGTTATTAGCACTCCTTGAACGTTTCTTAGTTCACCAACCAAGTGGCATAATTGAGACTCGCCAGCTGTATTTGACCGTAATTTTTTTAGAATATCAAATATTGTGATGCGGCCGAAACATGTGTCCACAATTTAATACTTGGGAAGAGAGTATTAAATCAAGAACTTAGATTAATTCAATGACTGTGATGGTGGTAAAGAGGTAGGAAGGAGCAAGGGTGGAGCCATTTCAAATTCTTCCACATGATCATGCCATTGAAACTCACTCACAAATCCAAGTTAAAGAAGAAAATAATAGAATCTTGCAGAACAAGGGACTCCAACTTGTTGTGTGCATCTAGCTAGAAAATAATAATGCATGCCTATGAAACATAGCACGATGTTTATATGGAACATGGTAGGAATTAATGGGGTGGGGGCTTATGCTTAGATGGAAAGCAGAACGGTTACCAATAAATAGTAGACAACTAAACTTGGACATGGCCCAATAAGGCCCTTTGCATAGATTTGTGGTCTTTTTTCAACTCCACAAATAGTTTCTCCACTACAGTTAATCATTCTTTGACCTTGTTTGTTGCTGCTGGGCTGTTTATAAGTTTCAATTCAGAAGCTTCTGTCTGATGTAGATTGACAGATGAGATTAATGTTGGTATTGTTTGATATTCCATTCCATTTACTTTTCACACAAGACTTCTTTTCTTTGCAAGTGGAATGGAAAAACTCATATAGATAGGAGTGGCGGGTGAACTTTGTAAGGCCCAAACCTGATCCGATAAAAGAGTTGAAAGCGTCTGATATCATATTTTAATTCTAGTTTATAATGATGCATTTAAATATACAAAACAAATTAATATAGTCTAACATGCTTAAATTAGTGTAAAGTTTATAGCGAATTTATAACAAAATTTGTTTTACATGATAAACTTCTAAAACGTCTTAACTTTCTCTACCTAAAACAAAGTCCACGTAGACTAGACCCCAGACTCCTGTCGTTCGGCGGACATGAATTATTCTCAGCTCTTTATATAGGTCAAATGTCATAGCCCAATCCCTTTACTAGAACAAAAGTTGAAGGAAATAAAAAAGGAAAAGGGGGAACCATTGAACCCTTTTCAAGAATTAAGAATATGGTGGATGTAATAGGAGAAATGGATATAAATGATCACTTTTTCACTTGTCGCGTGTTGATGATGGATTACATTTTCTTTGGAGCATATAATTTGGATTAGCAACTAATCTCTTTGGACTGTGTTGATTTGTCATTTCAGATTGGACCTCACGGAGGATTTCAACTCTAGGCCCCTTTGAACTGCAAGCACCATATTAATGGCACATCATATACTCAAGTTGGCTGCTATATCTCAAACACTAATACAAGTTAGTGGAAGGTTGACTATTGATTCCCATGTCCAAAATTGTGTGCATATAAGTCACGTATGAATCGTGATAGATTGAAAGTGTAATGATCCAAGATAGACCTAAGGGAATACAATAGCTCAAATAGGTAAGGATTATGATGAGTTTAGTTGCATAAGATAAGATGAGTTTTTATATTCTAAGGGAATGGTCATTGTTATCAAAGAAATGAATGAAGAAATTAGTTTGTTAGAATAATGTAGTTGCAGTTGTTAGTCTCTTTTAGAGTAATTTCTCCTTTCTTGTAGGTACCATTAAAAGTGGTACCTTACAAAAAGCGAGTCTATAACTCTAAATTTTTTAATCTAAATTTATATTTAACTATGACACATTTTTTTTTGGGTGAATTGAGAAAATTATTACATTAAAAACTTGCGCCAACAATACAAACGCCTTGTGGCTGAGATGACGACTTGATCAATAGGTTAATAAAAAAAAGAAAAGAAATGTGTCTCCAAAATTAATTTATATTCATTTTTCCTTTTTGTTGGACGCTATAATGAAAAAGATACAAACTCAATTTCTTACTTCATCGATAGATTATAGATCAATTGGGGTATTTATACAAGGGTGCACAAAATGAAATACAAAGATGCAATCTAATCTAATTAACTTAACAACTCATTAACCTAACTGCTTACATTATTCAATAGATACCAATCAAGCACCGTCTCAACCGAAAAAACAAGAAGAATCATAAACTTGTAATTTCACCAAATAATGTCCATCATCATTAGAGTTTCAAATGATTTTTAAGTAATATAGTATATCCTAGACCACCTATAAAATTTGGGTTGTAAAAATGTTTAAAAATAACAAAACTCACACCTCATGGGTCATTTTCAGATGTATATGACTAGTCATCTAAACAAGAAAAGGAGGAATTGAAATAAGTAGGCTTTTGGTTGATTGAAATTGTGGGATTATTATGGCATTGAACATTTGTATGTGCAGTGGTCAATTTCATCTTAATTATCTTAAGGATAGCTTAGTTAGGATTAAGTGAACCAATCATAAAACACCATTGTGGAATGTCGAATCAAAAAGAATCTTGGCTGGGGGGTATTGCTTGGCTCACAACTCAAAACTACAAACACATTTTGTAGTAGCGGGTTGCTGCATGCCACACATATTTCTACGTGCTTGTTATTGCTGTCATTGAGATAAATTTCTCATCTCTAGATGTGATTTCCAGATTTCAATCATTATTATACCAAAACCGAGCTTAAGTCGTGGAGCCAATTATATAATCTTTTGTGTAAATTGATCTGTCTACTCAAACTATATACTCCATCCGTCTTTAAATTATAGTCGTTTAAGGTTATTAAGGACATGATTAATTGAATTGATTTTGATGGTAAAATTAATATCATTTACTAAAACACCCTTATTAATTGAAGTTAGTGGAATAGTTAAGTTGGATGAAATTCAATAAATAAGAGTATATTAATGGGAAAAAAAATAAATAAATGCTGCATTGATATTTTAAAGTAACAATTATTTTGAGAAAAAGAAAAAATTGTAAAGAGACAATTATTGTGAGACGGAGTGAGTATTTGATAATCGATACCCAAACCACCAAGTTTTTTTTTTCTTATCACACAATTTACAAAAATCAAATCAAATTTTGCTAAGTTCAAGGTGGCCCCATTTTTGGTTTAGTTTAGGGAGAATATGAAGTCGTTATCTTGACTAATTGAGTCACGAACATTTATAACGAATCAATATTATATTGAGTTAAATATGTTTTTGATCCCTATAAAATTGGAAACTTTTAAGTTTAATCCTTATTTAATTTTAATAGGTTTTTTAGTCCCTACAAAAAAAATTATTTCGAATTTTAGTCCCTGTTACAACAAAGTTTGTTTAATTATCCTTATACTCTTAAAATTTTTAACGATTTTTTTAAGCAAGTTTAGAAAACTATGAAATGTTCATTTACTAAAATTTAGAATTTTTTGACATGAAACGAATTAAATATGAATTTTTTTAAACGGCAAAAGTTAAAGATAAAATCAACAAAATCTGGACTTAAAAATCCAATTTTGCGACAATTTTTTGCAGAGAAACTTTTAGTAATGTTCTTAACATGTATGCAAAAAATTAAACTCAAGAGTTTAAGCATAAATTAAACAAATTTGAATTGAGGAGGGACTAATACTGGGTGCATAAAATTTTTTTAGGGACTAAAAGAACTATTAAAATTAAGTAAGGATTAAACTTAAAAGGTCCCAATTTTATAGGGACCAAAAACATAATTGACCATATTATATTTGTAACTATTTTTTTTTAAGGTATTCTTGGCTTGAATTGATTGCTTGGCTCTTGGGCCAACTTAAGTTTTCAAAATGTGTCACCCCTGAAAAATTGGCATGTCCAAAAACTTGATTATGGGAGTTTTTCAATAGAGACAGTGAGGGTTGAGGGTGGGGAAAGAGGGTTGTTTATCATGGTGTGTCTGAATCACGATAAATAGGTAGTAAAAATAAGATAAAATCAACCAATCTAACTGATTAGACCAGAAATTGAACATAGACATGGTAACAGGGCGGATTGGGAGCGGGTTTAAGCATCCCCATCTCCACCTATGCCCTCGTCCCTAAACTATATTGGAGGTAAAAATTGAACACGCAATCCAGTCCCCACTCGCGAAAACTCTACTTTTTTATAAAATATTTAAAAAATGCATATTTTTTCATTTTTTTCATAGTAACAAAGAACAATAATTATATTAATAATTAAAGATCTAATAAAAAAAATTCAAAAGAGCAAAATAATTATAATAAATATGTTTCTAAAGAGTAATAATATATTAAAATAGGTTGGTGCTTATAGAAATAAGATTATAAAATATAATAAAGTAAATTTCAAAAAGCGGAGCGGGGGTGGGTGCAGGGAGGGTGTAAGCATCCCCCGCCCTCAGATTAAAAATCCATATTTCCTCCACACCCGCACATGCACCCAATTAAATTGGTTTTTCCCCATTAAATTCGTGGGCGGGGGCGGATTTTGTTTCCATGTCTAATTGGGCATTTACCAAATCCAATTGATCCTCAAAACCGACTAACAAAAGAACCAAGAAAAAACTAGTAGATATATAATTACAATAATAATCACCATCAAAAAATTACAAAACTTATCTTCTATTTTATGTTGCAATGACTCATAGATTGAATCTTGATTCCTCATGTTTGATTCAAAAACCAAGAGAGTGCTGCTCATTTGGTAGAAATATATAAACAATAATAATCACTGATGTGAATTCGTTGAAAATTACACCAATAAAATACTTGATGTGTGGAGCAAAATAGTCAAGCAACCAATATCAACGTGGGAACAATTATAAACACAAGCAAAAATAGAAAACATCGAGAGAAAGAAAGAGAGAACACACAAAAATTTGTTTACCCAGTTCGGTCCAAAACTGACCTAGTATGCGGGAGAGAGCAGCTATCCGTTCCACTATAATGATGAGTAACTTTACAAAAGAGATATCAAAGGGTTACAAGAATAAGTCTTCAAACCTAATTCTACCCAAAGTCCCAATCTCTTTCCGTGACCAAGAGACTCAATCCTAATTGTATTTCCCAAGGTGAATCAACCCAAACCCTAGTGTTTGTGCCAAGAGCAAACTCTATACAAACCCTAGTTTTCTTGTTGACTTCTAAACCCTTGTTTCAGCCCCCTCTATCTCAAGGTTTACTCTGATACAAAGTCTATATTTATAGTAAAAATACCTCTCATAAAATTGGAACCAATGTCAGCCCAAAAATACATTTCTATTATATTTTCTGCTGGCAAATTCGGGCCCCGAATTCCTCCATTCAGCCACCGAATTTTCACGTACCAACAGGCTAAAAAATCACAGCCAAATTCGGGTCCCGACATCACCATTTGGGCCCTGATTCTGACAGATTCAAAACTCCAATTTTGAGTCACTTTCACAACAATCACCATTAAAAAAGTACAAAAAAATAAACCACATATAATATATCTCTTTAATTTTCTCTTACTTACCTCCTCTATTTTGCTAATGATATTATTTTCCAGCTTATATTAATCACAACTTTTTCTTTTCACTGCCCAAATACTAAAATAGAAAAAATAAATAATGGTGTGAAATTATGAATATTTTTTTTCTTTCTTTATTATTAATTACTTTATATGTTATATTGAAAATTAAAATATTTAATTATGAATTACTATTGATCCAATCCGCTCAAACCCTGGTCCAATCCCTAAACCTTGAACCAAATTCGGTTCGATTTTGATTATTTTGAATGATAAATAAAGTGGTGGGAAAGGGTTAGGAGGAAGATAGAGGGAGGACCATTGAATTGTTGAGTTTTTAAGGGTGGGAGTAATTTTGCCTTATAAAAATTAATAGGAAGTGTCAAAATGAATAAAGAAGGTGGTAATAAGACTGTCCTTAATTTCATGCATATGAACACCAGTGAACACATCGAGGTCTAACTCTACAAAAACATTGTTTTTAAGAGCTTATATTTTAAGTGCTTTCAAGTCTATTTCTACTTATAATCTTTCTTTCTTTCTTGCTTGCTTGTTTTTTATATGTTTTCTCCATCGAAGCTATGTCGAGCATACTATATTTTTATCACAACAAAGGTTTTAACAACAGTATTTATGAGAGTAATTGCTTAAAAGTGGTTGAAGGGTTTGTTGTTGGTCACGATCATACTTTCACGTTTATGTCTCTCACATCTTCATATTAGAGATGTTTTACATGGAAATGGTAACACTACATTGATGCATGTTTTTAGGAAACAAAATATATGTGCAAATTTTATGACGAATGAAAAATCACATTGAAGGTGCTCAGCTCTACCCACTGGGTCTGCTCCGCCTAACGTAGAGTCCCTCATATAAGGTTGAAATTTTAATTTCTATTTTACCTTTTCCTTTTTGTTTTGTCTTTTTATTTTTGTCACACCACCCAAAAATATGTAAATACATCTCCCAAGTCCCAACCAATATTCAAACTTTGATGTACTATATTATACTATATGTTTTCTCCATCGAATCCCTTCTTCTAGACTCAATCCTTTGCTAATTTCTAGTTAACAATTAAGACATTGGAGAAATATTAGCTAAATTATCAAGATATCAAGAGCAAATCTAGGATCACATCCCTAAGTAGCCAATAAGGAGTAGCCAAAATATTCACTTAGCTACTATAGGGAGTTGGTGAAATTGTATAAACTAAGCTGGATGTTGCTGTTGGAACAAGTTGCTCTTGAATGGCAATAATTAATCTTAGATATAATTTGAAGGTAACTCCACATATAACTTCCTTTTGAGTCTTTTACCTTGAAGACGACTTCTACTTCTTCTAATCACATAGATGTATATAAAGGACAATGTATGCTGGCCAATTTTTCATTGCAATCAAAACTAATCACATTATTACTATCCACACCCCACCCTCACAATAATAATGGTGTCTATCTTTAGGCAGTATACATTCGATGACTCATTCGAGCAAGTTTTCATATCTAGCAAATTCCTGAAAGAGTACCAAATTGCCCTCACATTTGCCACAGACTATGACCAAAATAACCTACCGACTAATGGAATTTTCAGAGTAAATTGGGACACAGCAAAAGTCACACCTGAAGCAATAACTAATTTCAAAAAACAACACCCCGAAGTGAACATTAAAGTGTACATTAGTATAGGTAACCGTTGCACAACATTCCCATTTTCTCCACAAAACAACAAATCATGGATTCTCAATGCAACAAAATCACTGACAAACATCATTAAAAACAACAAAGATTACAATCTCCAAGTAGATGGGATTGATGTTTTATATGAAAACATTGAATCCTCACCCGTTGACTTTGTTGAATGCATTGGTCAACTTATAAAGAATTTAAAGGAAAACGGAGTTATAAAAGAAGCTTCTATTTCTCCTTCTTTTGCTCTCAACAATGATTTTTATTTCTTATTGTATCGTGCTTATTATAATCAAATTGATTGGGTTGATTATCAGTTTCAAAACGAGGTTGTTCCTGTTTATGCACCCAACAAATTGGTGGAGCTTTATGATGAATTGGTATTGGAATTTTATCCGAGGAAGAAATTATTTGCCGGGTATAGTGCGGAGAATGAGGATTGGGCTACATTGTCACCTATTGTGTTTTTTCTAGGAGGAATGAACATTCTCAAGAAGAGAAAAGGTCCTGGTATTTCAATTCATTACCATAATTACTATAAACAAAACTCAAATAACGAGTGATCCATGGTACATGTATGTACACTTTAATTTAATTATACTCGTATATAGTATACGTGTGCTTATAAAAAAAATATAGTATAAATGTATGTTGCTGCAGTGTATGCTTGATGCTCAAGCAACTATTGTTAAATAAGACCCATATGGATGGTGATAAAATCTTCTACCTAACTTATATATCTCACGCATGTTTGTTATAGAGGAATTTGTCATTGTTATGAGCAAATAAGTTTTTTTTTTGTTATTGTTATGAAGAATAATTTTTTTGTGAACAATATAGGAGCATGTAATTTGTTAAAGATATATTTTCTAGACGGAGATGTGTGATGTGACCATTTACACTATCATTTGCAATTTTTGCATATGTTTAAAATCTAGAATACAGAATATGATACTAGTATCAATTGGGTTAGGATACTAGGATTCTCTGTTTGTATACTAAAGACATCAATATATAAAGCTCCTAGGTAGAAAATTAATCTGTAAAACATATAAGGAACAATACTTTAGCCAACTGAAATAAACAAGGATATGAGTGTCAGGGTTCCCAAAATTGAGAATATGATAAATGAATAATATTGTAAATTGTTGAACCAAAAATAAATTGATATATGAGAGAACCAATTAGATTTGTTGTTCTTAGTATATAGAAGAGAGAAAGAAAAAGATAGAAGAAGACTAAGACTAAGCCATTACTCTACTAGAGAGTACTAAAGGAAGAGAGAAGAGACTTCATCAATATTCTTCATACCCTTCTTGCTAATCAATGCTCCCTTTTATAGAAGGTTAAGAGATTATTTTCTTGGTAGAATTATCTCTTAATTGTTGGATCAAGTGACACATGTCCTTTTTCTCTAACCAATTGTTGATTCCACTTTAATGATTCGACTTTGCTTATATTTGGATCATAACAAGGAGTTCAACATCCCGGACTGAAAATTCTATAAAGGTGATCTATATAAACAAGAACATGTTACTTGTTAATTGTACTAGCCCTACAAAATAAAAATTTATTTTTTGTTCTTCACTCTAATGTGATTGAGAAATCCTTTGTAGTATTAAAAGGGCAAACTCATTAAGTGCTTAATGATGTATATATCCCCTTACAAGTGGATGGTGTGAGAATTACTACCTACATAATAAAATCATATTTAGTGGAGGTGCTTACATGAGATCATGACAAAAAAATTAGAACCTCGTGAATATTAGATGCACGCTAAACAACATCAACAACAAGAGTTAGGGAAGTGTGACATGATTTATCGACATCTAATATACAAAATCTTATCAATCTTTTTTTGAACAAGTCAAAATCTTATCGATATTATCTACATCAAGTTTGACGCATTGCATCTAGGATGTTAATAATATGAAATTATTTTTAAAAACATCATAAAAATTGTGAATTATGTAGAAGCTCGTTAGAAATTCATGTACATTTAAAGGTTCTAAAGATATTCACCTAAAAAAAAAGTTTCAAAGATATTGTGGCCCACATTTGTTGAGCAAATCTTTTTATGAAAAAATTTATTTCTTTATTTGTGATAAGTTTTGAGTTTTGACATATTGTAATCCTATGTTTTAAAACAAGGCTTAAAAAGAGAAAGGTACTATTAAGATAAGATTACATGAATTTAACTTCATTATGCATTGAAAGTGAACTATTACAATTACTTGATTATAAATTTTTTGGTTAATAATTTTGTGCTAATTTTTTGGGTTCTAATTTTTTACTAACTTATAAAATTAGAAAACAACATATATGTTTAAATATTATATAAGTCCTAAACATAGTTCTTTTTAGCTAACTTTCCAAAATAACTACACAAGACCATAAGAAGGGGGGCAATACTACTCTAGGGAGGATTCTCTTCAGAGGAAGGCCCCTTAATAAATTTTCCACATGTGACAAGGGTTGACTTGACTTGACTTGGACTATGTCAAGCATCTAAGGACTTAATTAGCTCCACAAACTTAAAGACGCGACCTTAAGAAGGGGACAATGGTCTGGGAGAGGAAGGCCACATAATAATTTTCCATATGTGACAAGGGTTGACTTGACTTAGACTATGTCAAATTGTCAAGTATCTCATGACTTAATTAGCTCCACAAACTTAAATGTAGACGGGTTATAGTAACATAGAATAATAAGAGCTCAAATTAGGAGAAATAATTATCATAATCGAACAATACTATATATCTTTACAGATACTAAATATTAAAAACAAGTTCAACCCTTTATTTAATTTTTTTTTGGTGGGGGCCGTGTTCGAACCCATATCTTACATATATTATGTATTATCCATCTCAACTGAGTTAAGTTCATGAGGACTAATTAATATAATACAATGGATGAACAAAAAGATAAGTAAAATCTAATTAGGACTAGCCAAAAGCTCTTGTGCTTCATTCTCATAGCGGAAACCATCAGCTTTAGAGTCATCAGCTGAATACACAAAAATTCCATTAAGCATTTGTTGACTTTTTAACATACGACATGCATCGAAGAATCCATTCTCTGGGCCTAATCCTCTACTCCCATCACTAACAAAACTCACCAAAACTTTTTCACTATTATAATTTGAGCTTTGTTTATTGTAATAATCAATAAATTGTGCCTCGGTGGTACTTTGATCATATGCATAAAATTGAAAATTAACATAATCTATAATGTTACTATAACTCTCCCATAAGGCTAAGTAATGACTTTGAACTTCATCATCATCAAATGGAGCAATTGAAGCAAAACTAATAACGTTGTTATTTTTTAGAGTTGTAATTAACCTTCCAATGCATTCAGCAAATGTACTAGGATCTCCCATGAAATGTTCATAATCAACGTCAATTCCATCTAAATTATACGTCTTGATTATGCTTGTGAGTGAAGAAACCGCGTTCGAAACCCAAGAATCAATCGAAGATGGACTGAAGTTAACGGAGTTGCCTTGAACGGTGTCTCCACCAAGACTAAGAGCTACTTTGACATTTGGATTTTGATTTTTGATGGAAGAGACATCGGAAGGGCTAAGGTTTTGAGTGTCCCAAAAGGTATTGAAATTTCCATCTGTGGGAGAAGGAGGAGATGAAGTATCATAGTCAATAGCAAAGGATAAAATGAAGTGGAAATTGACATTTGGGTTTATAGGAACATCTGAAAATTTGACACCTTTGAATTGAGCTCCAATGTATTCTCGGAATAGGTTTGAGTTTGCAGCTAGGGTAGTTGATGCAAACAAGGATGTCATTAGAATTAAAAGGACAAAGCATGGTTTGGGAATGTGAAGTTTCATTGTGATATTGCTACTTTAGAGTTAGGCTAGATATGGTACAAGGAAGTGATGCACTATATGTGCTTAAATAGCACTACTAGTTTATAGAATGGGGCTAAAAGTTATATCAGTAGGGACTCAAAACCCATTAAAAATTTGGATGTCTATATTTTCTTTTATCAATAATTTGGAAGGGTATATGAGTTGAAGAATAGTAAGTAAAGAGGGGGATAAAAATCAAACACAAGATAAAAGATTTGTTTGAGTGTCAAATTGTCTTTCTTTTGATTTCTTCTTCTTCATACATATCAATTAGATATTGAATTCTCAACTAAAATGGTTAAGAATTTAAGATATCTAAGTTGTCAAAATATAATAGGTCAATTTTATTTTGAAAATATGATAGTTGTGATAAACTTTTTTTTTCTTCTTAAACATTTGACCAAGTCGGTCCTTGACCAATGACCATGTAGAGTGTGACTTGAGTATTTTGCCTCTTTGTCACGTAACTCATCCCATCCAGATGTTGCCTCAATTGAATTTACCAATTATTTACATTTCCACAAGTTCTGAATCCACATTTTATAAAAAAAAAACTTTGAATACACATATAATTGTTCGCCATTTTTTTGACAATCAGCCGCATATTATCAAATTTTACACTTGAATAAAAGAAGAATATCGATATTTTTTGAAGAAACAATAATAGATTATATATTCACAATAACATAGACACATTATTGGCACAAGGCGTACCAAAGAGGGCTCTCAAAGATACAATGTAGCTGTCAAAATACAAAAAACAAGTAGTTAGCCGATGTCCAAGCATGTCAAAGGGTTCGACCACCACTGTCGACAACCATAAACAAAAGTGGCATTATTAGCCATCAACCACCAGTATGAATGAAATTTAACCTTCATGAGTTCTATAGTGGAACTATGGAAATTATTAAAAAGTGTTATTTCGCTCATTCCAAACTAGGCAAATTAAAAGAAGCCAAAGTAACTGTAGACAAGATCGACGCTCCCTCAGACCACCCAAGTAATTTGTGAACTGGACAAAGTGAGCCGAAATACTTTGATGATCGACACCAGAAACGCCTATCCAAAACCGAACCTGCTCCTAGAGAGAACTAGATATATAACACTGAAGAAACAAATTATGAGCAGTTTCGACCTGACCACATCCCGCCAAGCAAGATGTGCTTGCGCTTGTAATGATGTCGCGGCCAAGGAGGTTGTTTTTTGTCGGCAACCTCCTTAAAACTCCGCCTGTAATGAAGAATATCGATCTAAACTCCAACTCTTATAAATATTTTAATATATCCTTAAAACCTTACGGAAACAGTATATTTAAGTTTTCATAATTATGTTCTCGTGAGCTTAACTCAGTTGGTAAGGACAATGCATAATATATGCACGGTCCGGGGTTCAAACCTTGACAAAAAAAAAAAAAGTTTTAATAATTACAGTGGAATAATTTTATACGTGATTTTTTTACGAAGCGGTATGTTTTCAATTCAATAGGTATATATTTGTCTTTTCTTAAAAAAGTTATAATGTTGTATTAATTTTTACCGGTCTTAATTATTTGATTCATTGTTATATTTTTTCAATTAAAATTTCACAAGATGGTTTTATTGAAGTTAGTTAGACTCAAAAGATATAAATAGCTCTTCATAGTTCATACTCATCTCTCACACTCACAGAGGTTCAATTTAAGAGATTTTCCTAAATTGAGTTTCACTTTGAATTCTCTAAGATTCTTCATTATTTCTTTATCATGTACAATAACTTCAAGATGGTATTAGAGCTCCTGTCAACAATGGTTTTGCGGCGTTGGTATTGTCTGCGGCAATGTCAATAATCTTTCTTCATTTGTAGTGCATCCCACTCAAACTCTTGAAAATGTGTATTATTTGCATCTTTATGATGGATTTTTTTTTTTTGCCTGCTTTTCTAACTCACTTGAATTACCATGCTTGAGCTCGATGGATGACGATAACACTTGGAGTTAAGAATAAATTTAATTTTGTTGATAGAAGTATAGAACGATTTAAGCTCCGACACAAGTTGATCAAAGTTTCAAAAATTGGAACCGATGTAATTTGCTTGTGCATTCATGGATCATGAGTTTCGTTGATAACTCCGTTGTACAAATCATTGTATTTCTTGAAAATTCAATTGATGTTGGATCGAACTAAAGGAACATTTTCTTCGAGGCGATTACATTCGTATTTCAGAACATTAATTTGAGATTTTTGTTCTAAGACAAGGATCTAGATTTGTTTCTTAATTTTCCTCCGGTCTTGAGACACTTTGGCAAGAACTTGAATCGTATACAACTGTTTGTGGTTGTCTAATGTGTTGTGTTTATGTTGTTGGCTTGAACCATGCAAAGTATCAACATGATATTGCTCGCACAATTTGATCATGTTTACACCAACAAATAAGTAATCGAATCATAAATTTCTCACTAGATTGAAGTGAAATAATTTGGTTATGATTTGTATCTAAATCAACAGACATTAAAATTAGTTGATGTTGAATCAGCTGACCGTTGATGTTGAATTGGCTAAAATAGCTGACAGTTGATGTTGAATTGGCTAAAATCTAGACGAGCCGATGAATGGAGCGACTAATAGTTGAATCACCAATCGATTGACGACTGAGCATTGCTACCAAGTCCAAATGGTCTTGGATATTGTTATTGGGTCTCATTAGGATCGATGTAAGAGGCTTGACCAAGTCCAAAGGCTACACAACCACTTTCCTATATAGTTGGCATGAAAAAGGGGGGGAGGGAGGGAGGGAGGGAGGGAGAGAGAGAGAGAGAGAGAGAGAGGTTAGTTTGAATGGCAAAACATGGTCAAACACAACTCCCTCAAAAATAGGAATGTTGAAGGCATAAGTAGATGTCAGTCAAGCACTCGAGTATACAAGTATAGTTTTTACCTCAATTCAGTTGTATGAGTAAGATATCAGTCGACTAAGTCCTTAACGTGTATGAAGACTAATGCCCTTAATAATAGCATAATGGAGGACATGCATATCTGATATAACTCTACCAACAAGGCGGTTTTAGCCATGATCTTACATGATGTAATTTGATAGATAGTGGACAAAATACATGGCAAGCAATGTTGGGGTAGGTTCCTTAGTAAATATTATTCAACACACATCAAATCTAATCGGTCTTTACATATCTTTTTATCTTTCCTATATTGCTTTTCTTTTCTTTATTTTTATGTCTTCTTAGTTACTACTTCACCCTTCTACACAAAACACTCTTTAATTTCAAGTAGTATAGGAACCTGCAACTAAGAAACAAAGTCCATTTTCCAGCGTAATCGCTTGTTCTAATAAGGGGATCATTGTCTCAAGTACAAATTAGCCTGCATATCATCTTATCAGCTAATGAATCCTTAAATCAACCAAGATATCATAACCTCGGTTGATCACATATTCACTCAGATAAGCACTGAATTTGCACGACGACAACAAATGGGAAGCCTAGTGGGACCATGAAGGTGAACACACCATTTAGGTTTTTAGTACCACAACAAAAACAACCATGTGGTCAAGCAGAACCTTAACCACAGGTATTGTCCAAGCATGACTTTTCTACTACTTGTCATGGGTGGAAAACGATGGAGAATGATATTCTAAACAAAGCATTAGAACACATTGGAAGGTCGTTGGTTATGCCAAATACTTAGACTTATGGCACGACATTACATGCCACCAATCAAAGTTGTTATTTATAATGCTTTGGGCTCTAGTACGCTAACATGGCCATCCAATGATTATGTGAGATTCAAACATTACTTTTGGAGTCATTCACACACAACACCACCAACTACATGTATGAACCACCAAAACATTGCAAAGCATACACATCTACCTCATTATTCATGTATTAAGTATGAATATCAGCGTCATGCATTTAAATAACAAACAATAACATCAATTACATGCACAAACAACCAATATATCTTGCAAGGATTACATATCTCACTCGTTTTTCATATATTAAATATGACTATTCGAGTCATGCAGGTCATGTGAGAATCAATATTATATATGTTAAAAATAAAAAGTGGTTGTAAATTTTAACGTTGTTACATTTATTTATTATGTATTTATCATCTATCAAATAAACATTTTTTTAATCAAAAAGCACATGAAATTTTGTAATATTATATTATTTAATGAACAAATTATAAATTTCATTATTTAACACTTTGAAATTAGACAAGAAATATCAACAACGTTGAATATTTATCTGATATCTCATGTGTTTCCATATATTCTTTTGTATTTTATTATTTTTCTTTCTTCATTTGACACAAATACAATAATAAAAGACATGTTTGTGAATGCACTAGTACAAAAAAATGTTACCCCTTTAACTATTAAAAAAACATTGTTATAAATTAATTAGTCTCTCTAAATATTTAGGTCTCATTTGGTTTGAGCTTATTTTGAGCTTATGAAAAATAGCTTATGTAAATAAATAAGCTTTTATTTTAATTTACAAGCTCTCACTAGCGAAAATTGTATCTTCATAAACTGTTTTTTCATAAACAACCTTAAAAACTTATAAATAATACATAAAAACTTATTTATTTGCATAAACTGTTTTATATAAGCTCTAAAATAAGCTAATCCAAACGGCCCTATATGTATGTATTACTAAAAAATTGTGCCTCTTTATGTATGAGACCTGGGTCGTCGTCCACCCGGACAGTGCTCAAAGTCACCACTACGCATTGTTACTGTTCAGTAGTCAATAACATCAATATATTTGATATTTATATAAAAACTTATGAGGTAATTTATATGATATATAATTTGAATTTAATTCTCATTTTTTTTTGAATAACTCAGCTATAAGTATTTTCAAATATGTATCAAATAAAAGTATTTGAGTAATGTGATATTATCTATCGCAATAGTGTGTCAAAGCAATTTAATCTCCTACATACTCTTTCTGGCCTCAATTGCAAGAATAAAATTACGTAGATATTTATTAGCCTCAAATATAAACAAAAGTCAACTAATATATTCATATTTAATATAATTGCTTCCAAAATATTCTTACATTAATTAACTATTGTTATTAAAACAAGAGTCAAATATGTTTTTAGTCTTGAAGTATACCAAATTTCATTTTTAGTGCTTCCAAATATTTCTTTCAAACTTTTTCTGATTTTACCTCTTTCTTATATGATCTTGAACAAATAAAAAGAAGGGTTAATAGACCTTTACCTCCTGTAATATAGAGCACTTTTGGTTTTTTCCCCTGTAAAAAAAAAAAAATTGGATTTGGTCCTCGTAAAAAAAATTTGTTTTAGAATACCCCCTTAGGCCAGCTGACTGTGCATTTTCGCTGAGGTGGCACGCTGAGTCACCTTTTTCTGATGATGTGGCACGCTGACTGTATAATTATTATTATTTTTTTTACGGGGTACACGTGGCATTGGTATTTTTTTATAAATAAAAATAAAAAAATTCTTACAAAATAAATAAAAAATCTGAAAAAATACCAGAAAAATGAAAAAATTAGAAAAAAAATTTAAAAATTTTAAAATAAATATATATCCAAATTTTTGAAAAAATTTATGAAAAAAATTAAAATTATAAAATATTTATGAAAAAATTAATATATATCCATAATTTTATTTTATTCTAAAATATTTATGTTTTTCTTTATAAATATCAATTTCCTGAATTTTTATTTTTTTATAAAATAAAACTTCTTACATTTGAAAAAAAATGTGAATTTTTTTCATTTTTCCATATTTATTTTTCATTTTTATTAATTTTTCCAAATTTGTTTTCATTTTTATTAATTTTTCCAGATTTATTTTTGTTTTTTTCAGAATTTTTTTCATTTTTTTTATTGTTCTAGAATTTTTTGGTTTTTTTAAATTTTTTATGATTTTTTTAATTTTTATTTATAAAAAAATCACAAATGTCACGTGTACCCCATAAAAATAAATAATTATACAGTCAGCGTGCCACCTCATCAGAAAAAGGTGACTCAGTGTGCCACCTTAGCGAAAATGCACGGTCAGCTGGCCTAGGGGTATTCTAAAACAACTTTTTTACAAGGACCAAATCCAATTTTTTTTTTACAGGAGGTAAAACCAAAAGTGTCCTATATTACAGAGAGGTAAATGCCTATTAACCCTAAAAAAAAAAACAAAGAAGATGTTAAATTGGTATGTATGAATAATGAAATTTAGCACCATTGGTAGTTTGTTTGAATCTATAAAGCAGTGAAATACTCCAACAGATGAAAGAATCCGTTTTTAGATGCAAATAAAGTTAGGTTGGGCCCAAACAATCAATTTGGGTTTTATATCATAGAACAATACATGATGCAATCAAACTATCAATTTTGGAAGGAATCTTTCTACCACTTGAGAAAGAAAAAAACTAACATAAATAAAGTGAGCTAATGCCGTATTTTAAAAAAAATCTTCTTCTTATTATAAAAGCTTATAAGGTTAAGCTTTTGCTTAACCCTAATCATAAGCTTGATTTTCCTCCCAAACATCTTTACCTAGCTTCCTTAGCAAGTTTCACCTGCATTTAATGAGGTTTATCATGAGTGCATTTAATGTGCATCTTGAAAAATGATGATAGAACTAATTGTGATATGCAAAACTTTGAAACTCTTCCCTATTTTTAGCCTAATCCCCTATTTCTAGGCTTAATTTGAATTCAGTTACAATTTTTCCTATTATCTAGGCCAATTTATCTGAGCTGCATTGTAAAAGAAAAAAAATTAATTCAATCTATTTTCAAGCTCAACTGTACCTTAGTGGTGTTGGAAACCTCTTCTATTGCACGCATGTAAAATAAGTCTTGCTCATATACCTTTGTACCACAACTAAAACATCTAAACTCTTCATCCATAAACACAACAATTTTATTCACCCAATTTTCTAAACCCCGTCATCTCAAGACCATCGTCAATGGAGGTATGCAATTTGTTCATTCTTAATTTATTATTCTATTTGTTCTTTCTCAATTTGATGTGGATTTCAATTTTGATTGATAGTTTCAGGGACGATTTCACTAAATATATGATAGATAATCATGCTTAAGTTTGTTTCTTTATTTTTTTTTTCAGCCGAGGTTTTTGCATAATCACTTTCAAAATGACATAGTTTTATCGTTATTGTTTTTTTAGCCGATGATAAAGTTAACTTAGTCATTGAGATGGCCAATGATATGATTTCATTGTCAATGTTTTATATGCTGCTATTAGCCACACTATTAAAAGTCATACGGTTAGTGTGCACTATATGTTATGTTTGTTAGTGTGCACTATTAGTTATATGGTATAACTTATTCGTCGGTTTTATTCGTTGGTTGACTTTATTCGTCGGGTCGAAAGCTTGACCTAATTTGACGTCGGTTTTATTCGTTGGTTGGACCCGTGCATTGCACGAGTCGATTTTCTGGTGCAAAAAAAGAATTGTCTTTCTATTATTGTAGTTAAACTCAAAAACTATAACTATCTCTTTGTCCTCATTTCTGCTACAAGTTTAAAGAGTCATGCTAATATATGTCCTTATAAGGATTTCAAAAAGATTAAATATTAATTGAAAAAAAGTAATTTTCAAATTTTTGAGAAATAAATTGAGACAACTTCTAATACATAATTTATATATTTCGTGACGCCGTCACGATTTCAAAAAGATTAAATATTAATTGAAAAAAAAAAATTCAAATTTTTGAGAAATAAATTGGGACAACTTCTAATACATAATTTATATATTCCGTGACGTCGTCGTTGGCGAAGTCAAAATGAGATTGAGAGACTAACCGAATGAGTGAGAAAGGGGAGTCTAAAGCTTTGAAGGTATTTCAATAATATAATACATATATTTAGTAGATTTTCTCAAATCGTGTTTTCTCTGAATTATATGAGATTCTTCATTATTATTTTTTAACATTTTCAAGAACTTCAATATGGTATTAGAGCCAAGAGATGAGATAGAGGACATAAAGTCGACTGTTGGAGAGAGTCGGCGCGCCACGTTGCCAATCTATGAAAAATTAAAGAGTATATTTGTAAAATGGATTTTTCTTTCATGGTGCAAATTTGCACATGTTAAAGAAGTATAGAATAACAACTTTGTTTAGGAACTTATACATCTTGTATTAAATATTTAACTTTTTAATAAATAATTGTTGTTTTTCAATAAAAACTTGTTACTTTTAGTTGCTTTAACATGTGCAATATTGCACATGTTAGCCAAAACCTTGTAAAATTAGGTACTAAATCTTTGTAAAGTTAAGTTTTTAAATGAGAAATGATATTAGTACAACCATTTTGTGACAACTTTTGAATAATTTTCTCTCTCTCTCATCATCACATTCTCACTCTCTCTCTCTCTCTCTCTCTCTCTCTCTCTCTCTATATATATATATATATATATATATATATATTGTCTTTGATCAATAAAATATGAGAAAAAGAAGGTTGTCACAAAAGTTGTCATCAAATGATCGTAAAGATATCACTACTCTTTTTAAATACGTATATAGTCGATCATGTGTTTGTGAGTTACGTTTTACGGAATCAAAAAGCCAACCTACTAATGATAGTAGAGTTTGACATAAGAATCAAATTATACTAGTGAAATAAATTATTACCATTTTTTAATTTTTTTTTAACAAATCAAAATGGAATTATATTACGACACCAATGATGTTAACCCCACACAAGGTGTGCAAAAGGAGAAACACCGAAGAATATTTACAAAGTCATTATATCAACAAAAAAAGCAACCAAAACAAAACAAAAAATTACAAAAGAACACCCATACAAGGAATGGGGTGTTTCCACCAGTTGTGGTAGGAATAACTAAAAGCCACCTGGCTGAAGGATGGAGATGCTAACTCTAGGTATTTCCATTCAGTTCTGTCGAGTCGGCGAAGGCGTAATTCTATTGCAGCCCTTATGGTGAATGGTACTCTTGTGGAAGGGGTCCAACCTATTCGGAATGCGGTGTTTACTCAGTTCAGGGAGCACTTTAAGGCCGAACATTCTACTAGACCGGGGTTTGAAAATTTGCCATTTAAAAGCTTATCTTATGCGGAAGGCAGTGGCCTCATCAAACCTTTTTCAACATTAGAAGTTAAAGAAGCAGTGTGGAGTTGTGATAGTTTCAAGAGTCCTGGTCCCGATGGGGTTAACTTTGGTTTCATAAAGAAATTTTGGGAATAGTTGAAGAGTGATGTTATGAGATTTATTTCAGAGTTCCGCCGGAATGGTAGATTGACTAAAGGTATCAACAACACTTTCATAGCTCTTATGCCAAAAATTGATAGTCCTCAGTGTCTTAATGATTTTCGACCAATCTCTTTGGTTGGCTCCTTGCACAAAATTCTAGCCAAGGTCCTTGCAAACATGTCGAAGTCGGTAGTGGGAACAGTTATAGCGGATACTCAGACTGCGTTTGTAAAAAACAGACAAATTCTTGATGGTATTTTGATTGCTAACGAGGTGGTAGATGAGGCTAAAAAACTAATAAGGAACTGATGCTTTTCAAAGTTGATTTCAAAAAGGCATATGATTCGGTGGATTGGGGATACCTGGATGCGGCAGTGAGAAAAATGGCATTATCGGTGTTGTGGAGAAAATGGATAAAAGAATGTGTGTCAACAGTTACCGCCTCAATTTTAGTTAATGGCAGCCTTACTGATCAGTTCCCTTTGCAACGGGGCTTGCGTCAAGGGGATCCTCTCTCTCCTTTTTTGTTTCTTATAGCAGCCGAGGGATTGAATGTTATGATGAATTCAGCGGTGAGTAATAATTTGTTCACATGATACTCGGTTGGAACATCCAATTCGGTTGGTGTGTCACATTTGCAATTTGCAGATGATACTCTGATACTTGGTTCAAAGAGTTGGGCTAACGCGCGTTCATTGCGTGCGGTGTTGACTTTGTTTGCGGACATGCCAGGTTTGAAGGTAAATTTTAATAAAAGTATGCTAGTTGGTATCAATATTGCAGAGTCTTGGTTGACTGAGGCGACTTCTATTCTAAATTGTAAAGTGAGCAAGGTTCCCTTGTTATATCTGGGCCTATCTATTGGTGGTGATCCTCAGAGGTTAGCGTTTTGGAATCCTATGATGAATTCCATTAAGTCTAGAATGTCGGGGTGGCAAAGTCATTTTCTCTCTTTCGGGGGTCGATTGGTTCTTCTTAAGTCTGTCTTGACCTCATCACCTGTCTATGCTCTCTCCTTCTTCAAAGCTCCGTCAGGTATCATCTCTATCATTAAATCTATTTTTAATTAATTTTTTTGGGGAGTGAGGAGAACAGGAAAATTTCTTGGATTGCTTGGAGCTCTATATGTTTACAAAAGGAGTATGGAGGGTTGGGGGTGAGGCAGACGAGGGAGTTTAATAGAGCCTTATTAGGTAAATGGTGTTGGCGGATGTTGGTGGATAGAAAAGGGTTTTGGTATAGGGTGTTGGCGGTGCGGTATGGTGAAGAGGCAGGGAGGTTGGAGGCTGGGGGCCAGAGTGTTTCTTTTTGGTGGAGGGAGTTAGTCAAGATTAGAGATGGGATATGAGATGCAAATGGTGGTTGGTTTGCAGAGAGGGTGTCAAAAAGAGTGGGGGATGGATCTCGGACATTATTCTGGTATGATAGGTGGGTAGGCAATGTTCCTTTATGTACACGGTTTAGTCGTTTATTTGATTTAGCGACTAACAAGTTGTGCACTGTGGTGGATATGTGTGGCTTTGGCTGGGAGGTTGGAGGTGAGGCGTGGAGTTGGAGGAGGAGATTGTGGGCGTGGGAGGAGGAGTTGGTAGTGGGGTATAGTCATCTTGTTAATATTGTTTTGCAGACTAATGTTCTTGACAAGTGGCAATGGGACCCAGACACTGCTGGGGGGATACACAGTAAGCGGGGCTTACCACATTCTGACTGCTCAAACCGACATGCAAGATGTAGGAATGAATAATCTTGTTTGGCATAATCAGGTTCCTCTAAAGGTATCCATTTTTGCCTGGCGTCTGCTGAGGGACAGGTTGCCAACAAAGATGAATCTTGTTAGACGAGGCATGCTTGCTACCGAGGCAGCTGGTTGTATAGCAGGTTGTGGACATGATGAATCGGCATCTCATTTATTTATGCATTGTCACACTTTCGGTGCATTATGATAGAGAGTCAGGTATTGGATTGGTGTCTCAGGTGTCGAGCCCCATGACATATGTGATCACTTCGTTCAGTTCACTCATTATACAGGATCCTTGAAAAAGCGCACATCATTTCTACATCTCATATGGTTACTTTGTGTCTGGATGGTTTGGAATGAATGTAACAATAGAATATTTAATAAACCTCCATAGACCAACTTGTAGAGAAAGTTAAATTTCATTCGTTTTGGTGGCTTAAAGCTAATAATGTCACGTTTGTGTACGGTTCTCAGAGATGGTGATCGGACCCTTTGTTATGTCTGGGTGTCGACTGACCTTTGTTTTGTAAACATGTATGACTGTGATTTTTTAGGGGTAACTCTTTGGTACATCATGTGCTGAAGTGGCTCACTGCCGGTGTTAATATATTCCATTTTCAAGTCTTAAAAAAAAAAGAATTACGTTTTAATATTTCTATGAGGTTTAAAGGATTGGAAACAGTATTTTGGAAAACCCGATTATTCCTTTCTTTCCAAATCACCCAAACGGTGGCAAACCAAATAATCCTGAAATATAACTGAGTGAAAGGAGGCATTCCTGCCGTCTTAGTGAACTGAATAAAGTGATGTCGAAGTTCACCAGCATGCACATAAGATATACCTAACCAATTGCAGACAAGAGTCCACAGGTTACCAGCATTTTTTAAAATTAATATTATTTTATTTTATTTTATGAAAATATCTCTTTTTTTTTGGTGTAAATCAAATATTTTCCGTGTACAGCTGTGAAGATTAATTCTTTAATTCTTGTGTAATTCAAATCGACAACGCTCTGGAGTTCGAACTCTAACTTTTACATACCAAAAAGATTCAATCGATGAAGATTAATTACTGTTAAACAATGATGAAAATTTTAAACAAAAAACATGGTAATGGAAAAATATATAACAATGATCATTAAATTAATATTGTTTTCACCTGGGTCTAGTGCAAATGGTTTGATGAATGCGGGAGTATTGTAAACATTGAAGAATCAAATTCAATTATGCCCATTAAAAAACAACCTTTTCAAAATTTAATTGTCATTTCATGCTAAGTTTTATAATGTTTTAATCAGATTACTCTTTCAAAATAAAAAATAGTTTTCATATTAATGAATTTGCATCATTATGTTTATATTCCATAAAGAACGAATATAGCATTGTTTATACATAAATTGTTCATATTTTCCTTTCCATTTTTTTCATTAATATGATTTATGACCAATATATACATAAATGAATCTGTTGGAACAATATGTGTTTAACATTACCCTTTGAGTTTTGATGATAACAAGATATTAAAAATTGTCAACTGGATATGCTAATATTTGTTCAAGTATGCAGGACCGTATACAAAAATTTAGTGTATCTTTAAAGCATAAAGTTCTGGAAGAACAAATGAGAGCAATGGAATCAACAAGAAGGAAACTTGAAGCATCTGAAGAAAAGAGATTCTGAAGACAAAGTGCTCCTGAAGTGTTGACGTCATCAGAAGCAAGATCACTAGAAGTAGTTTTCATCAGAAGAACTGAAGATCATCAGAAGCTTAGAGAATTAAAGCTTCAAAGGTTGTTCATATGATTTAATCTCGTCTAGCATTGCAGAAGACTGAAAGAACAAAGCAACGATGGATTTGAAGGCATTGGATGCTTTTTCGGTGGAGAGAGTTGACAAAGGACAAATATACGAAATGTACAACCACTATCTCCACTACTCTGTTTTGTGTCTGCTACAGGACAAGAAAAACAGCTATACCTGCACCAGTGTTCCCCTAGACATGGAATGGATTTGAAATTGATCCTTCATAGGACAATAACCAAATCAGGCAAAAGATCATTTGTGATTTTGATCAAGCTTCAAACGACTCTTTTTGATGTGCTGACAATTTTCAACGTATCTTTCACACCTCTATATAAAGGAGTGAAGATCTGCTGTTTGGACATGCAGACACACACATACGCAAGACTCATACAACAATTTACAAGTGTCAAACTCTGTTGAAATTGTTCTGCATCAAAAGTTCACTTAGAATTTTTTTATCAAAGTTCATATCTTAGAAATTCTAGAGTCATAAGAGTCTGTATCTGATTTGCATTGTGAACACCACTGATTGTATATCAAGTGTTCAACCTCAAACAAATTTCTTTGTAAATCTGTTTGAATATAAGTCTCTTGCTTGTGTGCTTGAGCATAGAAAGTCTCTTGATTTAGTTCAGGAGCATAGGAAATCTCTTGCAGGTGTGCTTCAGTAATTTGAAGTCTCTTGCTAGTTGTAGCAATGAGCAATTGTAATCAGATATTACATTTCTAGTGAACTCTCCTTGGAAGTGCAAGGGGGACAGGACTACTTCCGGTTTGTGGAAGGAACATGTATAATTGCTTTGTGTCTTTCTTCTCTCTCTCTCTCTCTCTCTCTCTCTCTCTCTCTCTCTCTGTTTTATCCTCTGCATTTAGATTCTGATTATCACTTCAGTAGGAGAAAACGAAGAAAAAGCAAACACAATTCAACCCCCCCTCTTGTGTTTTTCTCACCTTCAGAATCTTCATTGCTTGATTGAATCTACATATATGATTATATTCAAGTGTCTGAAATACACATGAATCTTGTTAAAATTTTATATTATTTAGTATATTTTTCATATTTTATTTGACAAATTCATAATGTTTCTCTTATTGGGCATGAGCTATTGGGTTTTTATGTTTCTATGTCAGTAATCCATCAAATATTATTGTATATTCTCTTGTAACATGTTTGACAAGCTATGTTATTGTATTGAAAACCTAGTTGTCTCTTTATTCTCTGAAACCCTGCATTGTTAAGAGATCCAAATCTCTAACATTAAGATTGCAAAAGTCATTGATTGCATCTGCATTGGATCAAAAATAGTTTTTCAACTTGAAAAAGTAAACACTATTCTAAGATTGCTAAATAAAAAAAATGTTGCACCAAGACGAGAAATCAAAACAAACAACGTTGTGTCGTGCTAAGACAGCGAAAACAGAAAAATATACGAAAGAAAACTAAAAGTGTATGAAAATCACTTATTTAACTAAAAGAAGACAAAATAAATAATTTGAAGAGGTGATTTCAAGTAATTATTGACTCTAAGCCACCTCTCATCAATTGATCTAAAAGAAGAGGAATATAAGTGGTAGCAACCAGGAGTTGTGTTCTGTTCCACCCTCAAATATACGCACCACGTTTTGAGGTATTGTTCTTTAACTGTAAGCCCTTCAAAGTTTGGTTCTTCATAAAAGGGTTCTCATAATTGGTTTGAGGATTGTGGATGTTGTATATAAACTATCTTGGTCTTTGCTCCCAAGCGATGCAAGACTTTTAAGGTGCACAAGAATAGTTGCCCTCTAGTCTAGGCTAAGAGAGAATTTTTGAACTCGATCCCCAATTTCTTGTTCCACCCACAAGTATGCCACACTGCCTTCCGAGGTATTGTCTACATTTGGTGTAGGCCCTTCACAATTTTGTCCTTTATATTAAAAGGTCCCGTTGGTTTGAGGAGTGTGAATTGTATATAAACTACCATTGACCTCGACTCCTAATTAATATATTATTTTTAAGGATGACAAAGAGAAAAGATAGAACGTTTAAACAAAAAGGGGGAAATGTAAATATGCGATTGATTGCATTCTCATAAACAATTGTTAAAAACCTAGAGCATCTATCACTTTCAATCATATTTACCACCCTCTTTTTTTCTTGTGAAACTACCACCTTCTCTAGTTCAGTATGAAATGCAATCAATAGTTACCTTTTAGTTCAGTATGAAAACTTGGAGCATCTCAATCGGTGGGCTTTTTAAGAAATCTAAAATTGGTCGGTCAAGAATAAAAAAAATCTAAACATGGTTCTATGATCATTGTTTCTATCATGTCATATCACATTAAGCAAAATTAAATTCTTATTATCTTGTTTTTGGTACAAATTCAAATTCTTATTTCTAATGATAACAAATTGAACCATCTTCCCTTGAGAAAAATAAAGGAGATGTTAACAGGTGTATATGAGACACTAGTTAAAGAAACAAATATTATAATAAAGATTTTTTAAAACTTGTAATCAAATATTTAAAAGTGTAAAAAAGTTGTTTTTAATATAATTTCTTTTTGTCAAAAAAAAACTAATGTCTTGGGGACACTATTTAGCATGACGGAACTTAAAATAGAAACTATGAAAAAGTAATTTTAAATTTTAAAGAAATTAAATGTGTGGTATTTTAAGATAATATTTCTATATTTTTAATTCATTAACTTTTGTCATAAATAAATTAACATACCCACCCACCCCTAAAAAAAAGTTTAACAAACCCGCGATCGCCATGAACGTAGCTCGGTTGGTGGAGACATCGTAATATAATTAAAGTTTGAGTTTAAAATTTTCTACTTATTCACCATAAGATGTGAATTTTTAATCAATAAATTATTTAAAAAAGATTAAATTTAAGAAACCCACTGTTTTATATATTTAATTGTATTCATTTTTACTTCAAATTAAAATGTTAATTAAATCATTGTAATCAATTCGAAAATTTGTTAAATATATTAATGTTGCTGTCTTCAAATGTAATTGACCTTTTGGGTGTTGGTGGAACTATGCTGAATAATTTCCTCATTTTTTGTAAAAAAAAAATAAAAAAATTCCTCATTTGTTTTTCTTCCCAAACTTCGTTGACCTGTTCTTTCACCTCATCAACCCGTAATGTCCCCTACATTGTAGGGAAAGTGCACATGTTTGGCAACAAATCATAGTGCACCACTTCAATTTTGATAAAAAAAATATATTTATAGTTTCAATAAATTTACGATATCACTATAAATTTGTTAAATTCGCCATCAATTCAAACATGAATGAAATAACATGGATTATTATAAAAAAAACGAATAACTATGCTTCACCATTTGTGTTGCTATTCTACAAAATAGCAATATGATTTTAATACCTTCTATCCAAAAGTCTCTCCATGTAGTGTGTCTCAATTTTTAAAATTGCGAGATACATGTGAATTTTATTCAATTATAAAATGATTAATGAAAAATGAATATAAAATTAGTATTATTTATATTAGTGTCAAGATGAACGCTAACAAGTCCCCTCAAAAAAGAATGAACGCTAACAAGTATGTCTTTCGCTTTTATCGATGTAAATAATTAAAGTTATAAAACTTATCCAATTATTTTAAAAAATTAAGTTATTTATTTGGTAAGGAATGTTATTATAAAGAAAAAAGATTAAACGAAAGGTAAAATTGAAAAAAATATATTACATCAATACTTAGTATATGTTTTTGTATAAAAGTAGATATTTGAAAATTACAACTATTTTTTCAAATAAAATAAGAATTAAACCGTAGATAAAATAATTTATATAAAAGGTAAGAGTAGAAAGGAACAAATCACATCAAAAGTGTGTATCTTCTTTTTATATATAGATGGATGATATATCTAAATTGTGAAATTTGATTGACAAATGTGTTAAAGAAATTACACTGTAATTCATACATACAAATTAAACTCTTTATCTTGAAAAATTACACTGAGCTAAGAACAATTATACAAGTAAATTTGGACACCACATCATAATTCAAAATTTTAAAACATCAAATATATGAGTCATATTACATATATATCTTTTAACATCTATTTTTTCATATAATGTGGAACTTCTAACTCATTTGATAAATTAACATTCTCTTCTTTAAGGGTGAGCCTCTCCTCATCCTTAATCCAACACTAGAAACCATCCTTACATTATCGTAAAACCAAACTAGATCATAAAACCAAGTTACATAATTGAATATGATCATCATATTTTCATCTAAAACTTTAACATAGTATATAGAGAGTATATTACTCACGGTATACAACAAGAGCTTCGTAATGTGTACATGTCAGAGAATCATAGAAGGTAGCTAAATAATATATGTTCAGAAAACAAAAAGGAGTTGAGTGAATGATACGAAGCAAGGAGATGGAGTATGTCCCAAGTAAAGACATTGGAAGATTATCCGTATGACTTAGGTAATTGAGTATGAACTCAACTGCCCGTGGATACTGCATGAATATAGTATACATTTTAGCACACAATTTCATGACTCTTACACACAAGGTCGGTCGATCCGTGATTAATTTTTGAGTTCGGTTAAAACAACAGTATAAAAAAATATGCTCAATAAAATTAGACTATATTATTTTATTCAAAATAACCGTTTTTGTAGTTCTTGTAAAAAAAACAGTTTTTGTAGTTTTATTAGCTTTTGTCTATTTATAACCCTAACAATTGCTAATTATGACAAAATAAACGGTCAATCCAGCAATTGTCTATGCAACAATGATCAAACAAGAGTAAATCTAACAATATATATGTCTAGCGAATTCATAATCATAACCAAAGAACAGGATAATGGAGAAGGAACAAACGCAACGAGAATTTATCAATTTCAACCCAAATCGGCCTACGTCTGTAAGAGAGAGAAGCTATTCAATCCACTATAAACGAGTCTTTACAAAGAGACACAAAAATGTTACAAAAAATTAGCTTCAAGGGTTCTCCACGAACAACCCATAATTTGTACTACTTTTCTTATTTGTTCCTATGAACAATAGAGTTACAAATGTGATCAAGAAATTGTTCTCTATTGCTCACCAAGAGCAATCACCAGTTTCTCTTCCTTCCTCTCTCAACCCACTCAAAGATAAACCACTTGATAAAACAAGAGAGAACTTTGAATCTTCACTCTAATGAAATCTCTCAACCCAAGATGTTTAGAATGTGTTTTCTAACCCTAAAATCTCACCCAAGAGCTCTAAACACTCAAAACCCTGACTTTTTTGTGTGCCCATTCTCTTTAAGATTCTATTTTGTGAGTTGTTTGTAATGATGTCAAAAAGCTGATATTTATATAGACAAATACACGATCTTGATTCAAATCATATTACATTATGATTAAAATCACACATACAATACGAGGAAACTAAAATAGCAAAAAAAAAAAAAAAAATAAAAAAATTAA
>Ga0228711_1001943_pt1 | contig 31266 bp, 30 predicted proteins | sample MedpolnodulmetaG_2_FD_177996 | JGI IMG/M metagenome (GOLD analysis project Ga0228711, IMG submission 177996) | Root nodule microbial communities from Medicago polymorpha collected in Santa Monica, California, United States - brown nodules | ecosystem: Host-associated > Plants > Roots > Nodule... | reverse complement strand
ATATAAGAAAAGTGATTAATGTGAAAACGCGGAATTTAACTTTTTGTGATTATCAGAGAAAGAAATGCTTCTTCCATAGCAATAGGCTAATGAGAGAGAAAAATGATGAGAATGAATGAGATTCTTTTGTGTTCTAATTATTTTCAATCTTCTTTTCAGATTTTCCCATCAATTATTAATTAATAATTCAATAATATAACTATGACAACATTATTACTAATCTCAATTTACTTAATTTTTCCATAATTTATTTTAATAAGTATTCTAATCGGTCTTAAATATAGGAAAAATGTCAAATGTATCTAGTTTAAATTTAAGCCAAATACATTTTTTTTTTTTTAGTTTATATTAAGACTAGATTTTTTTTTACAATTTATTTAGACTAGATATGGAGTATATTTCATTTCATAAATAATATTTTATCATTTAGAAAAAAAAATATATTCATTTATTAAAATTGATAAAGTACATTAAATATAACCACATATTCAACTTTACAAAAAAATGTAAATGATGAAAATGCAAACAAACCCACAACATTCATGAATGTTAATAAGTATTTTATTAATAATTATGTATGGTTTTTTTTGTTGTGGTGTCTGGGTTCGAACCCTAAACCTTACATATATTATGCATCATCCTTACCAACTAAGCTAAACTTGCTAGGACAATTATGTATGGCTTTACAAACACTTAATAAGTTTGTTCTTTTTAAACCATTTCATTCTCAAGAGGAAAGGACATGGTGATTTAGAGTTTGATCGAAAGATAAGTATCATTATCGTTCCTAAATATGGATTCTCTTTGAGTAAATCACGATAATTGAAAAAGTTGGTTGTCATGTTAGATTTATTAATAATTTAGATTGTTAGGTTATTTTGGGTACAAAATCCCATTTTTACATAAATGGTATCCTCCTTTTCTAATTTAAATAAATGGTTTTCAGGATCTGATTTTCTATTATGTTTTTTGTTATTTTATCTTCTGAGTGTGTCGTTGTTTTGTTAGCAACATTGTCTAATATCATGTTTTGTTATAATGTTCTTTAAGTTCAAATTCACAAATCAACATTGATTTATTATATATTTAATTAATGACTTAAACATCAATGTTACAAATGTGAATATATGGGTATTATATTCACTTTGATTTTATCATATTTGTAGTTGTCATGGCATTATTAACTTGTGTGATGTAAGTTTTTTAACATATTTTTTTTTCTTCCATTTTTTTGTGATGTTGAATTTATAGTTTTTAATTTATTCTATCGAGTAAAATGAAATAATATAGATTTTTTAGTTTTTAAAAAAAATCATTTTTCATGAGAGATCTCGTAAAAGAACCTTTCATGGGAGATGTTATTGCATTCAACACCATTTGTCATTAACATTCATACCAAAAAACACATTTGTTTTGTCTACGCGAATTTAACTCAGTTGGTAAATACATTGTATAATATAAGTGAGGGTAAGAGTTTGAACCTCATACATCTTATTTATTCATCTTAAAAAAGTGAATTCTAGTATGTCCTCATGAGCATAGCTCAATAGGTATGAACAATACATTATTATATGTATAGGATAGGACTCAAACCTCAGACATGTCATTTAAATCACTAGACTACTTGATAAAAAAATGTGAATTTCTAACAACCGTTTGAAAAGAAAAAAATGTTTTTAACTTTCATTTTGAAGGGAATACTTATCTTTAACATTGATATTTTTCCAAAATAAAAAAGTAATAAATATAGTCACCGACCGGTCCCATATACAGTCTCTCACTCTAAAAAATGGCTCCCTTTATTGGCAACTTGCTTTGATTCAGTGCATGCACGGACAAAGGGTCTCGGTTTGCTTTTCAATTGCTAATATAAAGATCTTGTAACATAGTTGCATGTACTATGTCATTATAGCACTTCTTATATTATAAAAAAAACAAAAAATAGAAGTTGTTGTGTTTTTTCTTTGAAACGACAAATATTATTAAGCAAGGTTAGTACAAGGTGCACTATACCCGCAAAGGAGGGAAAAGAGTACAAACAAGAGCCATATTTATCGAGCTCTTGTCTCACACCAACTCAATAAAAAAAAACCCTAAAGTTAAGCATCAAAAATAGATACAAACCCACCACAAAAAAACAAAGGCATCAGGTACTAAGCCTACCCTGTCCCACCAACAGAAGTTGAAAAAACAAACCCCAACCAGCAAGAAAAAACGCCTGTCAACCCCCAAAACAGCAAGCCGAAGCACAGACAGCAGCAACAAGCAAAAGATGTCAGTTGCGCTAGTTCCCCAAACACCAGATAGGATCCCATCTCCATTCATAGTACAAGCACGGATACATCCTTAAACTAGCTATGCTCCACTTCCACAACAACATTTTTATTTCATCTACAGCCTCCTCTACCTCTACCCCGCCATTATTGAAGATGATATTGTTTCAGAAGTTCCAAATCAGCCAAAGAGCCGTATGCCATATAATGCGCATCCCTCTTTTGGATTCCTTCCTATTGACCAGCAAACCATCCCAACACTTCCAATGCGCAAAAAGATTTTCCGGAATAATTAGATTAGTCTGAAACCAATTCAACAAAGCCAACCAAATTTTCCAAGTAACAGTACAATGCAAAAAGAGGTGATTAGTGGTCTCCTCCACCTCATTACAAAAAACACAATTAAAATTCGCACCAATGGGCAAAACATTTCTCCAAGCCGAATTATCTCTAGTTGGAATACGATTCAACAACCCCTTCCAAGCAAACGCCACTACTCTAGATGGAGCCCCACTTTTCCAAATTTGACTCAGTACATGGTTCTCCTCCTCTCCCCACCCTTCTTCCCCTCTCGAGACCACCTCCAACTTCTTATACATAGACCGGACCGTAAAGCCTCCACCTCCTTCCAAGGTCCACCTCCACTCATCCTCTCCTTGGGAACACTCGAACCCTTGAAGATCAAGCAACATGCTATTTAGAACCTCTTCCTCCCAAACAAACAACCCCCTCCTCCAAGTGAGATTCCACCCGGATTCGGTACCCCCCTCCACCCTAACTTCCGCCACCATTGCATCCTTTTGGTTTGAAATTGAGAAAAGTCTCGGATATTTTGCCTTTAAAGACATACCTCCCCTCCACTTAGTACTCCAAAAGAATGTATTAATGCCATTTTTCACTCTCCTTGTAACCTCCGCATTAAACCAACTACCTTCCCCTCCCCTAACCATTTTCACAATATCTTTACACCACTTAGAAACATAACGAGGCCAATTGTCGACCTCTCTATCCAATAAGTTTTCTATATCATTCCCATACTTTTCAATCAACACCTTTATCCACAAAGCTTCACCCCCTTGTAGAATTCTCCATCTCCATTTAGCCAAAAGACTTAAATTAACAAGCCTAATATCCCTAATGCCAAGGCCTCCTTTATCTTTTGGTTGACAAACCTTGCTCCATTTAACCCAATTAATCTTCCTCTCACCTCCAACACTTCCCCAAAGGAACTCCCTTTGAATACGCACTAACCTCATCAACACCTTCACCGACATTTTCAAGAAGGAAAGATAAAAAATTGGAATTGCATTTAACACCGAATTAAGGAGCACAATTCTACCACCAAAGCTCAAAAACTTATTTCCCCACGAGTTAAGCCTCTTAGTAACATGTTCCACAAGAGGCTCCCATGTTGAAACTCTACCATGGTTGGACCTTATAGGTAACCCCAAATACTTGAACGGGAGATTATCTTCTCCACACTCCAAAAAGGTACAAGCCATATCCATGAACTCTCTTGAAACATTTAACCCAATAAGACAACTTTTGGAAAAATTAATTTTGAGACCGGAAGCCGCTTCAAACCCTTCCAACACCGCTTTCAAAGTCCAAAGATTACCCATCGTTGCTTTCCCTATGCAAATAGTGTCATCCGCATATTGGAGATGCGATATCACCAAGCCATCCTCCTTAAACCGGAAACCGTCAAACAAATTCCCCCTCTCTGCATTCCTCATCAACCCACTGAAACCTTCCTCCACCATAAGGAATAAGAAAGGGGCTAAAGGATCCCCTTGCTTAAGACCTCTTTGAATATCAATTTCTTCCGTTGGGATCCCATTGACAAGAATAAACATACTTCCACCACAAAAGCATGCTTTCATCCAAGCCACCCACTTAGCACCAAAACCCAACCTCCCCATCATATATTCCAAAAAACCCCAATCAACCGAATCATAAGCCTTTTTGAAATCCACCTTGAGCACCAAACATTTCATTTTAGTTTTCTTAACAAAGTCCACCATTTCATTCGCCACCACCACCCCATCCACCAAATTCCTCCCCTTGACAAAAGCCGATTGTGACATAGAAATAATTGAATCCATGACCTTTGCCAACCTCCTCGCCAACACCTTCGCAAGAAGCTTATAAAGACTACCAAGTAAGGATATAGGCCTAAACTCTTTTAAAGACATAGGAGATGCAACCTTTGGGATGAGAGTAACAAAATAAGCTAACATATTCTTCGGTAAGACCTCATTAGCATGGAATTGGTCAAACATAATCTTCACCTCATCTTTGATCAAGTACCAAAACCTTTTAATAAACGCAAAATTGAAGTCGTCCAGCCCCGGGCTTTTGTTTCCATCACTATCCTTCACCACTTCTTCAATCTCGTTAGCCGTAAATATATCCACCAACCGAAAATTTTCCCCCTCCGATATCTTCTTGAAACTCACCCCATCTAATCTAGGGTGACTACCACCCTCTCGCCTAACATGGTTAGAGAAAAAAATCCACCATCGGTGTATACACCCAATCATCATTAACTTGTAGAGCCCTTATTCCATTGTTGTAACGCCCTATTTATTTATTTGATTATTTTGGTTGAGTTAGAGTCTTTTATATGACTTATATGATTTATGTTGATTTATGTTGATAAGTGATATGTTGTTGTGTATTAATATTTTATTAAGTGGCTTTATTTTATTATTTAGTAGGATGGGTTGGAAATTAAAATAATTAGACTTGAGAGGGGCTGAATTAGAATTAATTAGAATTAGGTGGTGTTAATTAGAAAATCTGTTGAGATAAAAAGAAAAACAAGAGTCAGACACAAAATTAGGTTTTTACAAAGTCTTTGGGAGAGAAGAGGAGAGAGGGCTTGTAGAATCTTGCAATCACTTAATCTAAGGTAAGGGTGGGACTAACATTCTCTAATCTTGGGTTATGTAATTCTGAAACTGAATTTAACAGGTAGTTGTTGTTGTGGTTTTGTGAATTTGGGAATTAGGTCATGGTGTAGAAATTGGTTGTTAATAGTGTAGAAAGTCCATAGGATTCGTGTATAATTGATGTTCAGCTTGTTGAATCGTCACAGGTTGAGTTCCCTACCAAATTTGGGATTGGGTTGGATGAAAATTGGGTTTTTGGGGTGAAAAATCGTACTTCCCGACAGAAACCTGTCACAATTCGCCACAGCGAATAATTTGCTCGCCACGGCGAGCTACAACGTGACAGAGAGCAGTGTTTGCTCGCCACGGCGAACTATAGTGTGGCAGAGAGCAGTGTTTGCTCGCCATTAGCTTGCCACTGTGAGTAAGCTAGCTCGCCACTGCGAGTAAGTCAGCCCGCAAGGCGTGTTGTCCAGTAGCAGTGTACCTTTTTCATGTTCTTGCGTCGTTTCCACGTGTATCTGTTTTGGATTAGCCTTCGGTGTGTACTTGAAAGTCCTAGGTAATATTGTCAGTTTTCAAATGGCTTTGTTTATCATGAATAACATTGATTGATGAATTGTTATATGAATGTACACATTGACGATTTGCTATATGAATGCATATGTTGATTAATATGATGTTATATGATGTTGCTCAAAAATGATGAATATTATGGAATTATAATGTGGATTCGTTGTTGTTGTCGTCGTTGTCGTTGATGTTGTACGTTGTTGTTGAATAGTTGTTGAGTCCATGCATACTCATATAAAGTTGGGGGCTCATGCCCTGTTGAATGTTTAATCATTCATACCACGTTGATTTGAGAGTCTATGCTCTACACGTTGATTTAAGAGCGAATGCTCTACACGTTGATTTAGGAGTCGATGCTCTACACGTTGAATAGAGAGCCTAGGCTCTAACACGTTGATTGGTACCACATGCATACTGCATAGCCAAGTTGTTGTCATATCATTGCATTGTCGTCATCGTCGAGTTGTTGAGTTGTTGTCGTTGATTTAATGCCAAGTAGAAATAATTGAACAATATGTGAAGTATTATTATTACTTAGTTAAAGTTGTTTATGTTGTTAAATTTCATTGATGAATTATATGCTTATTATTATTGAATGTGAAATCTCACCTCTTCTGTTTGAATGTTGCCTCTATGTGGGTAACGTGCAGATAACCAGGATTAGCTGTTGATGTGAGTTGACTCTCTCGTACGTTGTCTTAGGGTCGCTCTGCTACGTAACAAGATGTGGATTTTTGCTTTGTTTTTCCACTGTTGCGTATTATTTATGAACCATGTTGTCAAACTTTTGAATTGAGATTTTCACTTAAGATGTTTATGTTGAGGCCGTAGTGCCAAAGTAGTTGAATAAAGAATTAAATTTTCCACTGTGATGTAATCGATTTTGACAAAGTTGTTTCAATAAATAGTAACTTTATTTATACTTCATTGTAGTGTGGCATTCCGTTTTACGTTGAATACTCTGATTTATGTGTATTATTTACATTGTTGGGAAAACGGGGTGTTACAATTGCCGCTAACTCTAGCCTTCATACAATTATGAAAAAACTTGGTGTTTGCATCTCCCTCTCTTAACCACTTCACTTTTGATCTTTGGACCACCAACGAGTCTTTAGCTTTCAACAGGGTCCAAAGTTTATCAAAATTATCCTTCCGTTGCCGAACCTCTACATCCGTCAACACAGAATTTTCACCCCTAACATCCACATCTTCTATCTCCTTTCTAAGATATTCTATTCTATCATCCATCATGCCATACTCCTCCTTATGTCACTCTCTAAGTCTTCCTTTAACCCCTTTTAATTTTTCTTGAAGAACAAAACTCATCCATCCTCTTGTATTCAGCGAATACCAAACCTCCTCCACCATATCCTTTAACTTTTTATTATCCAACCAAAAATTCTTGAACTAGAAAGGATTAGGACCCCAATCCCATCCTCCAACCTTTAAAATCAATGGGCAATGATCCGACACATCCCTAGGGAGCACCCATAAAGAAGTATCCCCCCAAAACATCTTCCACTCCTCCGAGATTAAAACTCTATCAATCCGGCTCATAGATCTCCCGTTCGGGTGATACTAAGTGAATCTTCTACCTATCACACCATGATCTTCCATCTCAACATTCCTAACAAAATCTTGGTAAAAATTTGAATCCAAGATTTGACTCGGCAACGCCTCATCATTAACCCCTCTTCTTTCGCTACTCTCCCCAACCACATTAAAATCACCCATGATACACCACCCACCTTCACCTAGATATGTTCTAGCAAGGATCAACCTATCCCATAACCTTCTCTTAGCCTCCGTATTACATTTAGCATAAACATTGACTATCACACATTTCTTTTTAAACACTCCCCCTCCAAAGAGACTCCGATAAAACCTTCTCCCACAAACGAATAATGAAAGATAGAAGTAGATTTTCTCCATATGGATAAAATTCTCCCACTATTATCTTCCGATGGTTTAAACACCCAATCACAATCATAGTTACCCCAAAGATTTTTACAAAAATTTGGGGTAATAACCTCCATTTTGGTTTCTTGTATAGCAAGGAAATCCACCTTATTATCTCTAACCAACTCCCTAATCTTATTTTTGTTTTGCCTTCCTCCCAACCCTCTAACATTAAAGGTCAAAACAATCATTGACAACCTTCAATGTTCTCCTTTGGTACCTTGTTACTTAACTCAACAGCTTTGACGAGATTATTTGACCTTTCCCCTCCATTATTGTGAAACGAGTAGGAGAAACCCACTTGATTTTCAATTTGAAAAAGCTTTGATTGCTTCAACTCCTGTACTGGATCAATATTGTTCAAAGAAGAAGAACCACCCCTCCTAACATCCACCTTATCTTCTGCAAATAACTTCAAGCCAGAAGAAGAATTAGATACCTGACACCTAGGCTTATCCACCTCTCCCTCCCTACTATCCCCAACTTCCTCCTCCCTCCACAATCCATCTTCCTCTAACTCCAATCCTCCCACCTCAAAAGATCGCAATTCCGCTCTGCTTGTAACTGTATCCACAGAAAAACCAGAATCATCGTGCTCTCATCTCCTCCTTCTACGCAAAACCTTCTTCTTCTCCCTAGAAGACATTTGTAACGGTTTCTTAAAAGAAGGACCCAATTTATCTTCACCCTCATTGGTCTTCTTCCTTGTCTCTGTTTGTGCCTCACTTTCAACACTCTCTCAGCCTCTTCCTCCTTACCATCCACAGAATCGCTGAACGAAAATAAACATGTTTATTAATTTTCTGCACCCCATCTAAGACCAAAATCGGCTTAGCAATAGTTGTTGTAGTTAGTTTCTCCAAAATAGGCCCAAGAAATCTATTCTGCTCCAGCCCAACCTTCACTAAACCAGGCCCAGACCCGACCCACTACCTGATGCTGGATGAAGCTCCAACCGATCCACTTATGTCCCCACTAATTTCGCTTCCTTGAAAACTGGAGAAAGATTTCCTGGAGACTGCGGAGTCTCATCCAATCGGCGCGCGTGTACCACATCATCATAGGGATCATTAATTGTTGATTGGCCCACACTGACAACACCCTTCACCAAGCTTCCTACCTCAACTCCCCCAGACGCCACCTGTCCCCCATCCAATGGTATACTATGCAGGTTTTTTCCACAAACTGAAACAATTTCCTGCACATCCTCAAAAACACTTTTCTGCCCTTCCATTTGTCCCATCCTGTCAGTAGTTGACCTGATCATAGGACTGTCTTCCTCCCCTAAATGCTCTTGAGTGATTTTCCTAGGGCTAGCTTCCTCCTCTTCTGATTCCACTCCCAAGACAGACCCCACTACTTCCTCCTCTCCAGACTCTCCAGAGGACTGCACCTCCCAATCTCCACCGCCCTCCACCTTCTTCTCCGACGAAGAGTCGCCATCTTCCACCACCATAAGAACAAAAACCGCCCCCATCACTGTAATCATTACCTCCTCATTAATCCACCCCAACTTATCAGTATAGATCTTAATTCTAGCTACATCAATCCTCCTTCTTGACACTGTAACTTCATCAAAATCTACAAAATCACCAAAAAGTGCTCCAATCTTTTTAAACGGCTCTTCATCCCATACATGAAGAGGTAAACCGTAAATTTTGACCCACGCCATTCTCCTGCTAGCCACCACGTTAGGTTTCCAAGCCTTCAAATCTGTAAAGTGAGCCTTCCACCACTACTTATGACCTTCTGCAACTCTAGTGATCTCCCCTTGGACCTATGATTGAAGCAGCACCATGTCTCCTCCCATGGTAGTTACATTAATGTTCTCAATACCCTCAAGTCTCATGCTACTCTGAACTGTGTCCCCCCTCCCATCATAAGTTAGGAACCCCACAAAGCAACCTTTCAAACTATCCACCGTATCACTGTAAGGGTGAATCAGAACATGATGTCTCTGGTTCAGCTGCTGCGGTCCAGAAGAACAACCTCCTTACACCACATTCGCAAAGGTTGTGCCCTGCCTCAGAGCAGCCTTACCGTTGTCCCCAATCTTCCGACTCACCTCATGAGCACCTTGTCCTCCCATGTTTCCTCCTACCACCTCCTCCCTCTCCCACTTAGCCTCCCGGCCGAATCTGGCCCTATTCACCTTCAGCTTCATGTCACCCCACCACACCTCTTCCAATTTATACCATAACACCTCCTCATTAGTAACCTCCTTGTATTTTACAAATCCAAACCGGCGCCCCCATTTATCCCTCTTCCTGGGCACAAAAACTTCTTCGACATTCCCGTACCTTGCAAATAGCTTCCTCAGGTCAGAGTTACTAAGGTTTTCCAGAAAATGGGTGAAGAAAAAGGGTGTAGTGAAACTAACAAGTTGCCGGAATAGCACTTTCCTCTTCCTCTCCCCCTGACCAATGACTCCCAACGCCACAGGACCAAGATCCCCTCCCTTCCTAACCTGTTGACCTCCAGTTTTGCTCCCTAAGTTCCCAAAAGTCCCGCTCCCCCCCAAGACTCTCTCTCTCTAGATTCTCTCTCATCTTTTTTAAAACGTGCTTAACAACTAAACAACTAAGTAGAAGTTGTTGTGTAGTCAAAGATAATGTTGAAATATACCTTGAATTAGTGTTGAAAACATGTCTCACATCAGATAATATGAAGAAATATGTAAAGACTTGACTATATAAATAAAAGTCTTGTCTTTAAAAATAAAAAAAACTTGTGCGTTAGTATTTCTTGCACCAATAGTTAATGGGTTTTGCTATAACTAGTGTTACCTATAATATTCAATATCTGTAATTATTGATTATAGTTGAATTCTTTTCAGTGGCTCTGCATGTGGATTAGTCAGCACATGTGGATTATAGTTGAATTCTTTTTTCATTCTGTCTTTTACTATTATTGTCATTATTCTCACGTCCTGTTACAACAAATCGCTATCAAAGCTAGTTCAGATTTGTTCAGGCAGAAACGATGACGGGAGGTAAAAGTTTGAAAATCGACAAGTTTACTGGGAGGAATAATTTCAGTTTATGGCAGATCAAGATCCGGGTGTTGCTTAAACAGCAGCGTTTATGGACACCTTTGTTAAAGTCTGCGCCAAATCTTCTACATATCGCCACTCTGGAGGATATGGCACATTCTATGTTGCTCCTTGCTTTGGAAGATCATATCATCACTGAGGTTGTTGAAGAGGATACTGTTGTCGGTCTATGGTGTAAGCTAGAGAGTCTATAAATGATGAAGAGTTTAACCAACAAGATGCTCTTGAAGCAACGTCTGTTCAGTCTGCGTATGCAGGAAGGTATGTCCCTGAGAGAACATCTATATTAATTGAATTCAATATTATTAGATCTGCGTAATATTGATATTAATGTTGATGATGAGGATGATGCCTTGATTATGTTAGTCTCTTTACCATTGCCATATGAGAACTTTAGGGAATCTTTCATTAGTGGTAAAGATTCATTGTCTCTGGAAGAAGTTAGGTTTGCCCTCCACAATAGAGAACTGCGACATAGTTGTAGTGGCATTGTTTCAGATGGTCAGGTTGTTGGGCTAGTAGCAAACAACAATCAAGGATATGGTAAATCAGGAAAAAAGAAGTTCTCTAAGAAACCAATCAATAGGGGTCTGAAACTGACTAATATTTGCAATTACTGTAAAGAGAAGGGGCATTGGAAGAATGATTGTCCCAAGAAGAGGTCAATGCAACAACAGAAGACATCAGGTAATGTCGATGTTGTCGAGGATGGTACAAATTTCGAAGAGGATATCGCCTTAGTTGCTGATGGTCACACACATTACACTGATGTGTGGGTTCTTGATTCCAAAACGTCTTATCATATTTGTCCTAGGAGAGAAAGGTTTTCATCCTATGAGCAATTGGATGGTGACAATATTGTTATGGCCAATAGTTCTGTCTGCAAGGTGGTTGGGATGGGCTCTATCAAGATTAAGACTCATAATGGTAAATTTTATACACTAAACAAAGTTAGACATGTTCCAGACATGACGAAGAATCTGATATCTCTGAGTCTTTTGGACAAGAAGGGGTTTAGTTTCAAAGGTAAAGGTGGAGTTATACATGTTTGCAAGGGTTCAAGTGTGATTTTGAAAGGCGTGAAGCGAGGTACTCTGTACTTTCTACAAGGTACTACGCTATCTGATTATGTCGTTGTTGCTTCTTCCTAGATTAACCAAGAATATATGACTCAGTTGTGGTATATGCTCTCGAATGTTGGGTTAACAAGAACGTTTTGGGCAGAAGCAGTTAACACAACATGTTATCTGAGAAATTGTGGACCTTACACAAGTATTGAAAACTCCTTATGAACTGTGGTCTGGGAAATCTCCCGTTTACTCTAATTTGAGGGTTTTTGGTTGCACGGTCTACTATCATGTCAGTAAGGGGAAGTTGGAGCCAAGAGCGAAGAAAAGAGTATTTGTAGGTTATGGGGATGGTGTGAAAGGATATAGGACTCGGTCCCCATCTGAGAAGAGGGTTATTCTAAGTAGGAATGTTTTCTTTGATGAAAATTCCATGTTTAACCCAACTGTGAAGTTCACTATTCTAGAAAACTGTGGTATTGAGAAGCAAGTGGAGCAGAGAGAAACCGAGGCTACTTGTGAAGTAGAGGAGGGCTCTCCTCAGTCACATTCGGAGGCAGAAACAACAGTTGTTCCATTATCACCAAGGGAACATCACAATATGGCTCTTAATCGCCCTAATAGAGCTAATTTTGGGGACATGGTTGCTTATGCTTTATAGGTTGCAGAGGAAGTGAAACCTCATGAGCTATCCACCTACAAGGAAGATGTTATTGGTACTGAATCTGTCAAGCGACTTGCTTCCATGAGAGATGAGATGGAGTCACTCCAGACGAATCAGACTTGGGAGTTAGCTAGAAGACCGCTTGGGAGAAAGGTAGTGACTTGTAAATGGTTATTCAAGAAGAAGGAAGGGTCGTCATCAGCTGAGGGTATCAAGTATAAAGCTCGGTTAGTTGCTATAGGTTTCAGTCAAAAAGAGGGAGTGGACTATAATGAGATATTCACACCAGTAGTCAGATACACATCCATCAGGGTGCTACTTGCTATAGTTGCACATCAGGACTTGGAGCTCGAACAACTAGATGTGAAGACATCTTTCTTACATGGAGAGTTGGAAGAGGAGATATAGATGGCTCAGTTAGATGGTTTTCAGGAACCCAAAAAAGAAGATTATGTTTGCAAGTTGAAGAATTCCTTATATCGATTGAAACAGCCTATGAGGCAATGGTATAAAACGATTTGATAGCTACATGATTGAGATTGGCTATTCGAGGAATCTGTATGATAGTTGTGTCTACTAAAACAAGCTCAAAGATGGTTCCATCATCTACTTGGTGTTGTATGTAGATGATATGTTGCTTGTTGCAGAGAAGAAGTCGGATATTCAAAAGTTGAAGGGCCTACTTAATACATAATTTGAAATGAAGGATTTGGGTGCTCCTATGAAAATTATGGGAATGGATATCTACAGGGATAGAAGACGGAAGAAATTTTTCTTGTCACAAAAGGGATATATTCGAAAGATTCTATCAAGGTTTGGAATGGCTGCTGTTAAGCCTATTGATACTCCTAATGCTTCAAATGCAAGTGTTGTATTAGGGTGATGTTGTATTGTTCATTATCTTGTACGATGTTGTTTAAGTTACCGTCTTGTTGTGTTTATTTAGTTCTGTTGAAAAATCAGATTTTGTCAGTTATAGATTTAATCAATAATTTCGACATCAATGTTACTGATCCAAATGCATCAGCATTCCATTCACTTTTACTTTATCATATTATTTATTGACTTTTTTTTTTAGTGTTATGCTATTAACTTGGACGTTGTGAATTTATTTAAAGATTCATACGATGTCGAAAATGTTGTTATATTCAATGTACTCTATCAATTTAAATAAATGAATATTGTTTTTGTAAAAAAAGTAAAAAAATAATGTGATAATTGACCAAGCATATTCAAATTAAACACACCACAGTTACAAAATCATGTTGGTGCATATCATACACGACCGTTTGGCGGTGACTAAATCTGGCAAAAGAAAACATTTTATGCACAAAAATAGGTTCTATTTCAATTAGATTTTCTCCATAGGCAAAATTTAAGATCGAATCCTTTATTACTTGTTTGTTTAAGTTAAGATCGAATTCCTTATTACTTATTTAAGATACCTAATTCACTTTAATTACTAATTTTCACTATTTCAGACAAAATATCATTCTTCCACACACACTAATCATAACATGCACCAAGCAATAACATCACCATCTCAAGAGCCAAAATTTCTAAAACAATTAATCTAACAGGTAAAAGCCATTTAGCACATTTCAAAGTTGAGAAGTTCAGAGTATGATTGTTTTGTAATACAAACAAAATAGTGAATCCCTATCTGTTCCATTCGTAGTCTCCACCATATCTTGAATTAGCATTGTTGGCCACATTGTTCGCTGCTGCGGAATACTCCGGATTTATGGAGTTTGCAAACGTGTGCCAACCTAGAAGGTATGGCATGATATACTACACACAAAAAACCAAAAATATTAATCAGGTTGCAGCAAAACCTTTGTTGAAGCACTATGTCACTATAGTGAATGAATAAACATAACAGGCAACATTTTTCATGACCTGTTGAGCTATTCAGTGTTGTCGATCACGGATTGTGAAAAATAGCTGTTTGTTCAAATTATGCTACACGATAGTGTTACAGTGCCATTATTTGACAACTTTTAGTACTAAATAGTATACAGCAGAACAAAGTGATTTGTTCAAATTCCACTACACTATGAACGCTATTTGACAACACTGTATTCTAAATTCTCTTTTAAACAGACAAGCAGAAAAACAACATTTAAGACTTCAAGATTTCTTAATTAACAAGACATGTACCTAGTGTGGTCAGACAATGGAATTTGCTTGACAATGGTTAAGCTACTATAACTGCTAAATTTAATTTTAGTTAGATTTTGATTGCTACTTCTCCGCAATGATGATAAGTTAATTTTGCGACAACAAGCTTAGCTTTCCATTGAACTATCACAGCGTCACATCATGGCAATAAAAACATTGCATTTAGAAATCAGAGGTAGGCATACCTTGAAAACTGAGCGTAGAACTGATAACTCTGCTTTAGATACAGGGATATTGATGCTTACATCCACGTTCGCAATTTTGTCTTGAACACCTTTAAAAAATGCCATAATAAAGTCAGGACTCGAAAGAGAATATTAATAAATTTCATTCTCTTCATTTTTATTGCAGATATTGCATAAAAATAGGTCTGTTGAAAGATGATATAGATTATGGAGATATAATAGGTGATTTGATTTGTATTTATGATGAAAACTTAGGCATAGAAGATTTGCTGTATATCGTGTAATTAATTAATTAGGATCATATCGTTAGATTTAGCTTAATCATTTCTAGTATCTATATATTTCAGTACCTTTTTGTACAGAACTGAATCAATTGGAAAATACATTGCTTCCTATTATCTTCTCTAAGTGAGCTTTGTTCATTTTAATGATATGTGATTGACTCAATCAACTCAACATTACATAGTGCTGCAACTTGAACATGGAAAGGAAATATAAAATAAAAATGATACAAAAATTGAAAATGAGGCTTATGAAGAAAGAACATTACTGAGGTTAAAGAAGAAACCAGAACCATCCGGAAAAGGCTCAATCTTCAAAACCTTTCTGATTTTGCCTTCATCACTGCATAAAAAGACATTTTCGGTAATGCTTTAAATGAACATAGAATCAAAGCAGCCATGATTTATAACATCAAAACCTGTTCCCACATGTGGCCACCCATACAACAAACATAAAATGAAATATACCTAGATTCGGATTGTGTGCAATGTGACAACACATAGTCAGCCACATATGGACGTTCAATAAAAAAACTTTGACCCTTTCAAATTGAAAATACCGAGCTAGAAATCTAGACCGTGTGATCTTGATTGAACAGTCCAAATGTGGCTGACTGCATGCAGTCATGAGGTTGTGACTGCACACAACCCAGATCTGTATGAACTGACATATATGGTCATATTTCAAATGAAAATACCGAGCTAGAAATCTAGACTGTGTGATCTTGATTGAACAGTCCAAATGTGGCTGACTGCGTGCAGTCATGGGGTTGTGACTGCACACAACCCAGATCTGTATGAACTGACATATATGGTCATATTTCAAATATTTATTCGACTGCATTATTAAAAGATACAAATACACAAACGACCATGTCCCCTCTCGTATAAAAAGATAAGGCAATTCATATTGCAGTAAAAATCTAAGCAATGGTAAGAGATATTATAACATGTTAATCCCATTACAAAACAATTAGGAAGTAAGCATAGAAACTACCTTCCGCCTTTGAAAGGATCATGAAAAAATTCACAAGACTCCCTTGCACCAAGGCTAATCACACTTCCCATTTCATTCACAGATAACATGAACAGCTGCATTCAAGTAAACCAGATGATGATCTCATAGTCACATTTTAAACAACTACAAGACCAACCTCGTAGCACCAACAGAACCATACAATGATCATAATCAGAGAGAATAAAACAGTGTCAAACTCTATCAGGTTTTGTTGGAAAAAACCAGTGTTGTCAATAGCAAAATACAAAAAAAAAGTGGTTTGTTCAAAATTCGACCCAAATTTCATCACATGGTATTTTAATTCTAATCAAATAGCATAAATGGTTTAATTGTGGCACAAACCCATGACGTAAGTTTTCAGAAACCATCACCTGTCAGATCATATAAGAACTTCTCAACTTTGCAATACCATCGTCACCCATAAATTACAAAATACAAACATAACTAACCTGTTTCTTATTCCAATCATATTGACGCGGACCAGCAGAAGGTGCAAACTGAAGCAGCAAACAACCATCCCTAGATACCTTGTATGCCCCTGACTACAAAATTCACAAAAACGTTCTACATTAAAAACATTCAATTCTCAAGCACACAAAAAATACGACACAATATAACAACAACCAGCACAATCAAATCCAAAATAAATAATCATACGTCAGCATTGTCAATTGCAAATCTAAGCAAATACTAGTCTGTTCAAATTTCACAATGTTAGAGTACTATAGCGCCACCATAGCCGCAAATTTAAAACACTTTGTACTAAATCGCGTATAATGGAACAACAGCAGTTTATCAAATATGTGCTATAACACCACTATAGCGGCAATTTGACAACACGTTGTACTAAATAGCGTATCACATAACAATAGCAGTTTGTCGAAACCCTCTTATACTTACATCCAAAGGCACGAATTCCGGTGGTCTAGGAGTGATAGTGAGAGCAGCCTTCCCTTTGTAAATGGAATGACCAACAAAAACCCTAGGTGGCAAAGCTCCAACTAAACACACACACAAATAAACCAAGTTAGTTCATTACACAAACAAATACAACCCTTTACAAATTCCTAGTGTCACTCACCAACAATTTCATTATCCATAGTATTTTTTTTTTAAAAAAAAAAACTATTTTTATAACTTTCCAATAACCAAAACCAAAAAATGAAACTTTTTGAAAATGGGGTTTAGTTTCTGAACAAAAAAAAAACATGTTTTTAGAGAAAATGGGTTAAAAGAAGTACCTGAAGGGATGTTGGGGGGTGTAGTGGGAGGAGGAGGGGGGTTTGGAGGGGAAGGGTTGAAGACGTCAGAGTGGCGGCATCTGATAGTGAAGGGTTTGAATTTGAAAGGAAGAGAGTTTTTGGAAGAGAAAGAGTTGTTGTTTGTGAAAAGTTTGAGAGATGAAAAAGAAGAAGAAGAAGATGTTGATGAGAGTGATGGTGGTTGTGAGTGTAGGTGTAACTGTAAGTGAGACATTATCGGCGCTGCCTTCTGCTTCTTGTGTGTTTGAAAGTCTCAAGAAAAGAGTAAACAAGATTTGTTCAAATATTTGTTCAAGTGAGTTTTGCTAACGTTTCTTCACATAGTAATTTTTTTCTTTTGTTATCCTTTGGCGGAAATGAACAATAATATTTCGGAGTTTGATCGTAAAATAAGTATAACATATCACATAATTGTTCAACCTAAAAATTGAACTCTTGTTCTCTTGAATGAATCGTTTATTGATGTAACTTATTAATCACTTTAGTTCAATTGTTTGGTTAATAATTTAAATGACATAAAACACACATGTGAAACGAATGTTAGTCTTTCGATTTATAAGAGACAAGTAACTTAAAATTCTACCTATTGCTAGTGGGACGGTGGAGATGGGAATCACTATTTTGGTAAGACCCATGATTGGATGGGGTTCTTTTAGTATATTATTTATATTATTTAGTTTGTGATTCGGTTGAACCTAAGAAGATGACTTGTTCGGTTGAGATATGTTGTGTAGAGGGATTGAGTTTTTGGTCGTTCGTCGTGAGCTCTTCTCCATCATATAGGGGGTGGTGTTCCTGATCGAATGAGAATGATTCTGATTGTTGCTTATCTATAAACATATCTTAGATTATATAATCTAAATTGTATTTTTTTATTCAGATTATATCATTCAAACAAACAACACGGGTATTTCAAAAATAAACAATATTTTGCATGAGAATGTCATAAAATGAGAGAAACAATAGCCCAAACTTTAAGTTTAGACTTTGATTGACTGAAAGGTGAAAAGTTTTTATTGTTGTTGAATCATTGTTGTACGCCACCACTTCTGTGTTTATATTTTTTTCTTCTTCAAAGAATATGTTGGTTTTTTTAGGGAATGTTGTTGGTTTTTGAATTATAACAATTTTTTGTTTTGATCGAGGTTAGGCAATAAGCTCTAAAACAACTACTCATTTTGGTCTTAAATGTAAGAAACGAAAAAAAATGCACACATATTAAGAAAGTGGATTGACCACATTTAAGTCATTATAAAAAGTGATATTTTTTTAATTTTACCCTTTCTTAGAGTAGTAAAGACATTAATGATAAAGTGGGTTTAATGAGGGTAAACTTGGAATTGTAGCATTTAATAGGTTCATTTTACTATACTTTTTCTTATATTTGAGACCATCAATTTTATTTTTTTGTTTCTTACATTTGAGACCGGAGGGAGTATGTTATAATTATTTAAACTAATATCTTTTCAAGAGAAATGATATTTGAACAATTATTTTATAATAATTTTTGTGATAATTTTATCTCTCATACTCATATTATATATTTATTTTTTTTCCTCTATTATTTTAGTTTTTGTGCCAATACATATTTTTCTTTGTAAAAATATGGTTGTTTATTTGTTTGTCAAATAAATGAATGTTCAAATAACATTACTCTTTTTTTTAATTAGATGTTTTTATTACAATTTGATTAACAGTTGATTAACAACCTTGTAACAAAATGAACTAATTAAAAAAACATATTAATTCAGAGATCTTATTACGGTTTTTTAAATTTTGGAGTTTATTTAAAAAATTTAAAATAATTTTTTTTGGTACGAAAAAGTATGACTGTGAGACTCACACATTAAATTGTTTTTTTTTACAAGTTCACACATTAAATTGTTAGAAAATGGGAAGTTGTTGTATACACTCTAGCATAGCAAGTATTTTTGACTGAATCGTTTTTTCAAATAATTTAGACAAATACAATTAATTAAACCTAAAAACTAATACAAAATTTTAAGAAATTAATATATCAATCTAAAATCTTATGTTAAAAGAAAATGTAAATATGCAAAATCTCCCATGCATTAATATTCAAAATCATCTGATGGTTTTGGTAGAAGACACCTTTTATGAAGCTGTCTTTTAACAAGTTATTCTATGAACATTTGCTAAAAAACACCCACTAATTTTGATGAAGATTTATTTTAGCAAAGTTATAACGAAAAAGTGAAAATCACACCTTAAAATATAGGTTGCTAAAAGACACATTCATGGCTGGCTTCTAGCAAAACCCTCCTCTCATTTAAAATCTTGGAGTATTAAAATCTTGGAGTATTTTTCTTAGCAGTGTCAAATTTGATCATGTGTCTATCGTTATCCCCTTCCACTGTCTTTTTTGTGACCACACGTTTAAACCTCAAGGCTCAAGCCTCAAAGCACCCATGACATAACCATTTCTCATCATCATCATCTTCCTTACCTTGTTGAAAAAACAAACACACATCAAAAAAGTTTGAATAAGCAATCACAACTACTACCAAGTTCATGAATTCTTGCCAACTAGTGATTCACACTCCATTTCGTTCTCTCACATTTCCATGCACAACAAAACCACCTCACCTCAACATTCATCTCTTCCTTTCCCTTCCTGCACCAACGCTCCTTTCCTCATCACTCAATCATGATTCCTTTTCCATCCCAAAATCATCTCAGGTACACTCTTTTTTACTGCCCATATTGCTTAAACTTTTAACATTTGGATAGTTGTGATGTGATGATGTTTTTGTAACAGTTTGGGTACACTCCTCCAGAGGATCTGTTTGGGCTAGAGGTGGAATTCAAGCCAAGGTATCAATTTTATATATATATTTTTTTATTTATTTAGCTTTTTTCTTTAGATTAATTGTCACAAATAATGAGTTTAAGGGAGGTACATAGACGGTGTAAAATAGTTTTACAATGTCATCCAATAAAAACCGGCCATCTTGCCATATAAGCATATATTGTAACCGCTAACCACCACCGGTGTCTCAAATTTTATTGGACGTCAGTGTAAAACTAATTTACATCGACAGTACATGTTCTCTTTTGTCATTATAAATTATAGTGGCATTATTATCCACTATAATAATAATGCCCCGATGGTAGAGCGCTCGCTTAGCATGCAAGAGGTACGGGGATTGATACCCCGCATCTCCAATGTCTATTTATCCACATTTTTTTTATGCTTGGAGTTTCTTTTTTTTTTTTGCCAAGCTTAGTGTATTTATTTTAAGGTTAATTGCATATTTGATCCCTTATGTTTATTTTAGTTTTCAAGTTGGTCCCTTACGTTTTAAAAGTTTCAAGTTGGTCCAAAGCATTACTCACGTTGGAATAAGTTAGTCCCAAAATATTATCACATTGATTATATAGTATTGGTTTTAATTTAAAATATTAACGAAAAATAAACGCAACAAATTTTAATTTTATAATTAGAAATGCAACAACTACTGTTGAAACCAATGAAGCTTGTGAAAATTTCTAATTGCTCTCTTCATATATTTGTTATTTTTAATTTCTAATTGTTGGTAAGAATAAAATTGGAAGAAAAACTACACCAAAATCTTTGTATCTTTACTTATACGTATGGATATAGAAATCACTGTTTCAATTATGATTTGAAGTTGACAAGGTCCACATTTTTATTTCAGAAAAGCTAACTCTCATACAAGAGAACCAAGGTCATGGTTTGGTCCAAATGGACAATATATCAGAGAGCTACCTTGTCCAAGTTGCCGAGGAAGGGGTTATACTCCCTGTACAGAATGTGGAATAGAACGATCTAGGTCAGACTGTCCAAAATGCAATGGAAAGGTACTTTCTTTTCGTGGCTATATTTGTTCACTCAACAAAATACAATTTCAACTCGGTCTTATTAGAAGGGTTTAATGATTTAGAAGACTATTTGTGCTATGAGAAACGATATTGCCTCTGAAAATCTTGGTTAGTTAGTTCAGCAGATTTCTGTATATGCATGTATTGGATTACCTATAGAGTTTCTGTTTAAGATATCTTGAAATTAAGGATAAACTTTTCAGTAAGAAGAAATATTTAAGGAATCTTAGAATATAACTATGATTGTTTTAGCCGATTGGTTCTTGTATAAGTTTTCTGAAGCTCACATTTAATTTAATTTCTCTGCTAACATCTATATGCTTCTAAGGATTGTTTTCGTAAGTGAAGAACCATAAACTTAATTTAATGAGAAATTCTTACATGTGATTTATTCATACTGTATGCAAGTTATTTCTGATTTGAACAAAAATTCTGAATGTGAAATTTACACTAGGATGGACATTTAGAGTTAATGGACATGAGATTTGATGTTTAGTAGTTGCTGATTCTTGCTAAGTATTTTCCTATATTGGTAGTAGTTGATAAACATTATGACATATAACATAATATATATCATGAACCCTTTTTTCCTTTTTTTCATTTGAACAGGGTTTACTGACTTGCCACCAGTGCTCTGGAGATTGTGTTATATGGGAAGAGTCGATTGATGAACGACCATGGGAGAGAGCTCAATCAATGTAACACTTCAAATTTAAATTTTCACTTTCTTTACTGCTCTTATCTTCGATTAACTCCTTGGAAATGTTGTTAAGATGTTTAACAATACATATTTGTTTCATTATCTTTTCATCTTCTTGTGGAACATGCTGATGTTGAACTTCTATAACCTTGCGTTGTACTCTAGATCCCTGCACTGCAATTGTTTAATGGATTCTGAAATCGGGTGCAGTATTTTAATTTTAACATAAGAAAATTACCTGACCTTGTTGCAGAAGAAAATTACCTGACCTTGTTAGTTTAGATCTTACTAATATTGCTTAGTTATGGTGTTAAAAACAACACGTGGTTTTTAATAGTTATTAGTATAATCATCATATTGTTAAAGTAGAGATGCAAAAACACCTGGGTATGGAGCTTCTGTTTTTATTTTTATTTTTTTTATATTTGTTGCATAATTGACGTGATGTTAAATCTTTGTGAACTTATCCTTATGATGTCATAAATTTCTACATCATAGTCGTCAACATACTGGTTATACATAGAAGTTTATTTTACTTTAAGTCTTTGAATTGTGCAAAATGATAATGACTTTTCTGCAATACAGAATATTTCATCATTGGTTTTTTACTATTTTGGTTATTCTTAGATCTCCACTCAAAGTGAAGGATGATGATGAAGTTGACAAATTGGACATAAAGCTAGATGCGAAGAAAAAATCCAAGCGTGTTTACCAGTCACCATCTCCTGAAGTTGGATTGAAGATTAGTCGTTCATTAAAAGTTAGTTTGCTGCTTAATCTTAATTATGGTTCTTATCATGCAAACTTGAGCAATAACGTAATTTTTGTTGAGAAAATTCAGCATTAAATTTTTCATGTTATGCATGGACAAACTGTGCAGAATTATTTATTGTAGTATATAGAGGATAGTTATAATTCTGAATTATTTGAATAAATTTCATGCACCTTTTTCTCTTTCCTTTTGATTCAAAACAGGATTTAGATATGTTGATAAGAATGCAAATTTAAATGTGTTTGTTTAGTTGAATGATTGCAGAGTCTCAATGCCAAAACTGGTCTATTTAGCAAACGAATGAAGATCATCCACCAGGATCCCACGCTTCAGGCACAGCGAGTGGCTGCTATTAAGGTTTAAAATGCTGAAACTTGTATTTCGTTTGAGCTTGGTGCTTTTTTAAATAGTCATTAATCTCGTTATTATAATGTGATTGTTTCGTTACTTTTTTATTGCATTTGTATTCACAAGATAAGTTTTTTTATTTTTTTATTTTTTTTTATGCATTGACAATTAGACTTCACTTGATTTGATCTATGAGGACTATCTAGGCCCTGTTTTGATTGAGCTTATGAAAAAGAGCTTATGCAAATAAATAAGTTTTTATCTTAATTCATAAGTTCTCGCCAACGAAAATTGTACCTTCATAAGCTGTTTTTCATAAACTACATTAACAATCTTATAAATAATACATAACAGCTTATGCAAATAAATATCTTTTATGCAGTTTAGGAGTATACATTCAATTTGGTCATCCAAAGTTAGACATGACATTATACTGATACTCCATTTATAAATATCTTGATATGATCCTCCAGAGTCCAAATGTATGTGTGATGTCAAATTTCTTTAAATGTCACACTTTTGTCATCGAATTGGTACTGCAAGGAATTAATTCATGTCACTAATCATAATTGAAGAATCAAGTTGTTGTCATTGATAAACAGAATATCTTTAAAGGGCCAACATGAATATATACACTCTACTGAAATGATTTTTACAAATATTAAATTTCTTTCCAATCCTAGCTTAATCAAACTCAATGGTTTTTGAATGCTGTGATTTTAGTTTTAATTAGGCAAGGGAATAGGGCATCTTAAAAAAACCGGAGCAAATACCTTTTTTTGTTCTACATGTGTTTTGCGATTTCTACTATATAATACTAATTTTGATTAAGCTTAGTAGATATGAAATATACCAATATACCAAGCCTGAATAATTTTATTTTCTGTGAGCATAAATTATTTGGTCTGATAGTAATACGTAAGCACACATAAATTACATGGACTACTGTACTACTTGAATATTGGCACAAGGCTTTTATTGCCAGGGATAAATTATGCAAGTATTTGAAGCATTAGATTTTTGCATAATGAAAATTCTTCACATTAAATTTTTGATTTGATGAATGCAGAAAGCCAAGAGGACTGTTTCAGCAAGAAATCACGCTTCCAAAACTATGAAAGATTTCTTTAGTGATCCAATAAACCGTGAAAAAAGGAGCATGGCTATGCAAGGTCATTTTCATCCTTTGAAATAGCCTGTTTATTTTAACTTTTGAGAGGTCTCGAACAGGATACTAGTAGTCCATGAGATGTTTCGGTCAGTGTTAAGAGTTCGGCCTTGTAACCTCAAGTGACAGGGTTCTAATCCTCCTGGACTACTAGTAAACAAGAGAAACTTCTATTTACTTCCACTTCAATCAGGCATGGTTGAATTTCAATTACATGAACACTTCATTTCTATTATAATGCAGGTGTGAAATTCTATTGTCAAAACTGTGGACGTGAAGGACATCGGAGACACTACTGTCCAGAACTGAAGGATGGTTTGATTGATCGGCGATTCACATGTAGGGTATGTGGTGAAAAAGGCCACAACAGAAGAACATGCAGTAAGTTAAGGATAAGCCATAGTGATGGGAGAGTTATAAAACATCATCGATGTAAAATATGTCGACAGTATGGCCATAACCGAAGGACATGTCCTCAAGTTATTTCAAATAAAAGAATGGATATGACATCTCAGAGAGTATACAAATGTCGATTGTGCCAGAAAGAGGGACACAATAGTAGGACATGTCCTAGTAGAATAGTTGGCACTGAACATTCTCTAGAATAATAGTCCTACTTTCCAGAAACTCACGTGTTTGAACCTATATCTTATTGAGGACAATAATCTGAATTGGAAAATCTTTATATATTTTGCTCACTTGTGTAACTGCAAACCTGTTAAGTAATGCTAATTAGTCAAAACTTGTTAGATATCAACTAAGTTTAATGTTGCTTAATGAAATTTGGATGAAACAAATGGTAGGAGTCATTCATCTGGTGCAGAGTAAACTAGGAATTAATTAATTGCTAGCATTGACACTTCAAAGTTTCATCTTCAATATGGGAGTAATACTTTTTCTTGCTAGTAATACAGAAAACACAGTAAAGTGCATGAGTTCTTTTAAAAAATAAAAAATGAAGTACATGGGTTACTACTCTAGTATGGGTGCAACTTTATCTTTTTAAAGAAAATAAGGCAGTGTATATCTAGTTCAACTTCTAGAATTGATTTTTGAGGTATAAAATTGATTATGAAATCTTTGGATGCTTTTGAGTTCCATTGATCTTGCCTCTAAAATTGATTAGAATTTGTAATTTTGATTACATAATTGATATTTACACATAATTTATAGTTTAATTCACTTTTATCCTAACATAAATCATTTTACATTCAACTTACTTCTAGTTAAAATCAATTTTACATAATCAATTTATTCAAAAATCAATTCTTATCACTGCAAAACGAAATCAATTCTTAATTCTCAACGAAATCAATTCTTATTTCTCCTTGTTTTTCCTCTAATCTCTCTTGACAAATGTGTATGACTAGAGAATTAAACTTTTTTTTTTTTAAGGAACTAGAGAATTAAACATGTTTTCTTTATAAAATGATATTTCTTATATAATTTATTTATAGTTTCATTGGTCAAATCTAAAATGTACTCCCTTCTGTTGCATAAGAGAAGATTCTTTTTTAGAATCATTAAGCATTGAAAAAGAATTAGAATTTCTCAAACCTTCAGTTCAAGGTTCAACCACACTTTCAGAAGAAGAAAAAGAAAAATTCAACGACCCTCATTCAATGAAAGAAATAAAATAAAAAATCAAACCCATTTGTTTGATTTGAAGAAGAAGAAGGAGGAGGTGTTGGTTGGTGTGATGAGTGAAAGAAACGAAACAACAACAAGAACAACAACAATAATCTGCCTCTTACACTCTTCTATTGCTGCTCTAACCTTGTCTCCCTCAGGTAACAATTCCTTTCATCCTCTTTTGTTTTATTTTTTTGTTTACTACATTCCATTTCATTCCATTATTATTGTTTAGAGTTAAATATGTTTATAAAATTTGTTGACAAAGACATACATTGTAATAGGTAAGAGATTCCACTCACTCGGGTGAATCTCTAGCCACTTGAGAAAAACAAAGTATGTTTGTAAATTGTAAATATGCAAATGATCCATACAAATATCAAGCTTTTTGGTTTTAGTAATTGTAAATATGCAAATGATCCATGCAAAATTGATTCATATTGGATTTGGTCGTTGGTCGTAGCAGAGCTCGTTAACCACTTGAGTTCAATTGTTTGGTTTGATTCATATTGGATTTGGTCCTAGTAAGTAGTAATGTGCAAAATATTTTATTTAAGTCCTTCAAAATAAGGACTAAATTGAATATTTTTGGACCAATTTCAATATGTATAGATTATTTTAGTAGATGCAAGAAGCATAACCACTTGCGGAAAAAACTGAAAAATACAAGCAACCGGTGCCGCATATATACGGAACACCTCCAAAAACTCCTAGATAATAATGAGGCCAGACTATACATACACGTAACAAACCAAGCTCTAACCAGATACGTATGCATACCCGTGCCTCACTACCCCACATAACCGAAATGAACACGAAAAAAATCAAAAACTGCGCTGCTGCTGGCTGGTAGCAGACGCGGAAACAGCACACCAGTCCATCAGCCACACCAAAAACATCATCCCCAAACCTCCTAGTAGTGAAACAAGATGCCTCCCATTGAAAATTCAAAAACCAACCACACACCAGCTGACTCAGCGGACCTATACTGACCGCACAGAACAGCAACAGCAATCACAAATTTAGCCCAACACATTACCTCATGAAGGTTTAATATTTACAAGGATCGTTTGCTTATTTAAGCCTAATTTTTTTATGTTTAGTACTTTCTTTTTCTACAAACTATATAACTGTTTGCTTTTAATCCTAAACGATAGAGACTAAAAACATATTTAACCACAATTACTTACTTAGTTCAGCTATTCTGATTTAATATAGATGTGATATGATATAAGATGATAACGTAACATTCATGTGATTTACCTCAGCCTCAATGGCTATATCTTGTTGCAATTGCAAGAATCTTTGGTATTTTGCTTACCGTCACTGAAGGTGCTGCAACTACTAGAGTACCGCTTGGATTTGAATTCCGTGAATATCCTTCTCTCTCGCTGCTCCATTCTCGAAAATCTGGAAATTTCATTTAGTCCTGAATCTTTGGCCATAATTCGGGTGCCATCTTCCTTGACAAGGTTAAAAATCACTGCTGAGAATGAAATTACCGTTGAGGATGAAATCACCGTTGAGAATGAGGTTGGGGCTTCGCTTGAAATAGACGCACCTGGTCTCAAGTACCTTAGCCTCAAACATATCACATTCTGCGATGCCGCTGCTGTTGGGAACTTGCACAACGTGGAAGAAGCATATCTCGATGTATTTTCCACTCCTGAAAGTGAATCAGTTGAACCTTTACTCACTCTCCTCCGATCTCTCTCCGGACTTAAACATCTAGAGCTACAAAGGTCAACCACTAAGGTGACTGAAGTTTTCGTTATTTCTAGTATATGTAGTTTTGTATCAATAATTATTAAACAATTAGTTAATCACTTGCTTTTGCCATGTACAAGCAGTGGCTATTTGCAGCCCCTGTTTTAGATTTTCCAGAATTTCGTTATTTGCTTCATCTACAGCTTGGACTTCTCTCTTTCAACTCAACTTTTCTGTTCGACATGCTTCAGAAATGTCCTATGCTACAATCTCTCACAACATATCTGTTCAAAAAGGTTTGTCCAGTTTAACTAAGGCTTTAGTGTGTGTGTGTGTTTTTTGCTTGGATCTTATATGTCAGTTGTCCGTTGTTGTCAGGTAAATCGATCGTATACCTTCATATAAATGGGAGGCAAAGCCTAAAAGTGTTCCTAAATGCCTCATATCCCATTTGACCTTTATTCGCTTTCAAGGATATATAGGAAATGAGTTGGAATATTATTGGGTATGTTTTGCAAAATGGACTTGTTTTGAAGACAATGATTATTTATGAATATTGGCTAAAGTCGCTAGACCAACCGAAAACGAAGGAGTGGTTGAAAAAAATTTCTGATCTACCAAGGGGATCTGCCATGTGCCAAGTTAAATTTTGCTGAGCTGCATCGCCTTAAGGTGTGAACTCTCACCGTCTTTATTCCATGTTGCTTACTATATCAAAAATGATATTTTAAGTCTGCACAATTAGATTTCCCTTGGTTTTAAATGCATGCCGCCAAATTTTAAACTGTATTGTTTGTGGTGGTTCCATAAATCCATATCCCCGAAGTATCTAAATTTGCTTATCTATTTATTTTCTGATAGATAAACCTGAGGAGTCATGTTCAATATAGTCCTAACTAGGGAGTTGCTAGATCAGGTGAGACTAGACTCTCGAACTCCTAATGGGCACTCGTATTCTCTTCATCCGTCTCTTTGTAATTCCTTAACTCAATGTGTTGTAAGTGATTTCTTTGTTGGCTGTATGGGAGGAAACAATGCATCATGCATATATAATAGAAGCATGAAGTAGTGTGAGTGAGAGAAAATACAGGTTGGAATTTGGTTAGAATTATGGGAAATATTTAAAGATCAGCCCTGCAATGGATCTACTAGTAGTGGTGCCCATCACTTTGTTGACATTCCTAACATAGATTATCACGGGGATAATGAGTAGCAGCTTATTGCTCCACACATTATTTGATACATATATAATTTTGTTACTTTTCAATTGTTAGTGAGATGTTAGCTATTAAAATACAATTTCCGTTTTTTGTAGTTGGCTATTAGTAGCAATTCTTTATATAAGTAGTGTAATGTATTCCAATAGATGACCATTGCAGCTATTTTGCACTCTCACATCGTGTGATTTTATTTCTTCTATTTAAGTCTACCTTCTAGATCACACTTCTTAGTTCTTACACCCTAATGAGAATCCATGATCAACTCTTGTGGATGCGCTCCTGATCAGAGAGAACCACCATGTGTGGTCAAGGACAATGTACATATTATATACTTCAAATTTTATTTATGGCTTAATAGCAGTTTTAGCCCCCTAACTTTTCCAAAGTTGCGATTTTGACCCATAAGAAAAAAAACTACAAAACCGTCCTCTATGTTTTGCATTTGTGTCAGTTTTGACCCTCAAGTACAATTTTGACTCGGTCTATGCTGACGTGGCACCCTAAGTGAGGTGCCACGTGTTATTTTTTACCAAAAATTAGTCTTGGGGGCCAAAACTGCTACAGTTGCAAAACTTAGGGGGCGGTTTTGTAGTTTTTTTTCTTAGGGAGCCAAATCGTAACTTTGTGAAAGTTAGGGGGCGAAAACTGCTATTAAGCCTTTATTTATTTATCTTGCACGAGATGCATTTCCTCCATGATTGACCAAACAATAAATCATAATACTAATAAAAATAAAATGCAGCAGAGCAACCATGAAGGAGCAGAAAGAAGTGAATTATATAGCTTTTACTATTTCTCAACCTTTAATTTGTAATAGAACTAATTAATTAAACTATATGTATATATGTTATGATTTACTTGGTAATGGTAGTCATTCCAGTTCTGGACATGAATCATCATAATGCTAGGTTTATATTTAATACTAATTTTTAATTTTCATAGAATAAATACTAGTAAATCAATTTCGCGAAAACAACATTTGACCTTTTCCCTTCTCTTCCCCCCTCCTCCCTCTCCTGTATGCTTTGAATTTGAAGGTATCCCTGAAAGTATGTTATCAATTACTTGATGTTTACTATTCTTATGTATACCGTTTAATGTTTTTGCTTGCTTAGAATGTCATTATCATCTATATATCTTATGCAGCTTTCTACCTCTTTTGTAAGAGTAATCAACTGATTATTGAAAGAGGGGTATTGTAATCTTTTTCCCCCTTTAATAGAGGGCTATTTTATCAGCCTTTTTCCAACTAAATTTGTTACATATGCTGCTTCCATTCATAACTTGCTTCTTTAGTTTAGGTTATTAGATAACTTCACAGATTTAAAATAATCACATATTGCTAAATGGCATGCTTAGCAAGATCTGATTATGGATTGAAAGTACATTAATTACTGATGGTAAATTTATGTTGCAGTATATGGATACAAGACCTGACACGAGTATGAGACATGACTAATGTCTGAAATTGTGTAAAAATGATTTTGATTAATGCTGTTATAAGTACTTAGTTGATTTAGTTTAATTTTACTTCGTTAAAATTTGTAACACAGAATTTGATTAGTCATCTAGCTGGTGGCACTAATGAATGCTGGCTTTATGACCATTTGTTGTTCAAGTCATTGTTAAAATCATTTCTATATACATTTCTATAATGTTTAGGATATATTGATGAACACTGCATAAACATTGGGTGTATAAGACGACTAATTATGCGATTAAGAGGTTTCCACAATTCATTGCATATCCTCCAAATTGGGTGCATAAAAAGGAGGACACTGGTAAGGGATGAAATGGATTCTAGTATTCCATACCAATCAATTCCATTACGTTTTATCACATTCCATCAATAAGCTCAGAGAAAATGTCAATTTGATGTGATCAAAGACTCAAAATATGCAGAATATATATTGTATGCGCCTTAAAATTCTTTTGATGCAATTTTACTAACTTAATTGTGGAAGATGATATTGCTCCACAACCTTACTGAGTTATAGTGACTCTTAAGCAAGTCTTTCGAGATGACGTAAATAATTTTCAATTACAGCGCTGTTCTACACAATATAAAGCATAACATAAGCAAATGGTTGCAAAAGACTTGAGCCTTGATAAAATGTAAAATACAAAAGTACACTGCCAAAACATTAAGCTCACAAAATTTGAAATTCCATCAAATTTGTAACCAACAAGGAAGATCGAATAACCAGAATGTGCAAATGCCAAATCTACACTGATTTATCCTGCAACATAAACTTAACATTAGTAATTCACGTAACTTAAATCCAGACATAAATATGGTTTATCAAGAAAAAAGGACATAATCAGTTTTACCAAATCAAATCATGTCATTTAGCATTATATAACAACTCAAATCTGTTAAGTTATCCAATGACCAAAACTAAATATGTAAGTTGACTACAATCCCTATTAACGAAAACATAATCTG
>Ga0228711_1001942_pt1 | contig 31269 bp, 17 predicted proteins | sample MedpolnodulmetaG_2_FD_177996 | JGI IMG/M metagenome (GOLD analysis project Ga0228711, IMG submission 177996) | Root nodule microbial communities from Medicago polymorpha collected in Santa Monica, California, United States - brown nodules | ecosystem: Host-associated > Plants > Roots > Nodule... | reverse complement strand
TCTTATTTACCAAAAACGTCAACGCAATAAAATTTGATTTTTCTGAATTCTTATTACTCATAATAGAGAATTTTGATTATTTTTTACAATAAAATGTAAAAAAATTTAGTATGATTTTTATAAAAAAATGAAATGATGTTTTTCCTTATAAAATGATATTTTCTAAAATATATATGTCAACAAACACCTATTTTATTCATAAAAATGATAGTTAATTTATAAAAATTGTAAGCGAGAGTACCGGTACATCGTAATTTGTGGGTGTACCGTAGAAATTCCCAAATAACAAAGGCGTTTATAGGGTATCTCCCAAAACCTAATTCTCTTTCGGCAAAACACAGCAATTATATTTCCTTCAAGAAAAGAAAATGTTTCAGTTTGCAAAACCATCGACCGTAGATAGGTTAAGTGATTTACCAGACGATATACTGTGTCACATACTCACTTTTCTTCCAACCAAATTGGCTTTTGCAACTAGTGTTCTTTCAAAAAGGTGGATTTCACTCTATAATTCTCTCAATATTATAAACTTTGACGATGAATTCGTTGAAAACCATAAGGAATTCCTTCACTTTCGTCACTGTGTGGATGAAGTCGTACTCTCACCGAAGATGCAACACCAACCCATCAAAACGTTTCGTCTAACAAGTAGAAGAGGTTATAGTTATAGACTATTCATCCACGGTGATCATTGCATCTTCACCTCACTATGGATTACAGCTTCTTGACGCCCAATATTTTCATTCACCTTCCAAACCCTTGTTGTTCTCAAACTTGAAAGGTTACGAGTTGCAAGTGATCATTTTTGTGTTGATCTTCCATGGCTCAAAACCCTACATTTGAAGGATGTTTATTTCAAAAACCAAAATGATTTCAGGAAACTTCTTTGCGGTTGTCATATTCTAGAAGATTTGTATATTTATCTTTTCTCTATGAAATGGGATGACAACAATGTGTTGGAAGAGTTTAAATCCTTGTCCTTGTCTAAATTGGTTAGAGCGGAAATTGATCCGGTTGATGTTCCGAGTAATGTAATTGATAATGTTGAGTTTCTATGCATAAACCACACATAAATGTATACTTTCAAAAGCATTTCAGTGTTTCGAAACTTAATTCACATTAAACTACAATTTAATTCCATCTTTCGTGGCTGGGATGGTGTAGTAGAATTGCTCTAGAATTGTCCCAAGCTTGAAATTCTTTTCATAAAAAAGGTTTGTGGAGTAGTATTTGTGTTTTCTTGTTATTTGCTTCGTATATTTTAATAAATGCTGTTTTTTTATTTCTTTGATAGTGGTTCTTGAGTTTATCTCGAGATTGGAAATGTTCAAGTTTGGTTCTTGAATGTGTTTCGTCTCACCTCAGATCATGTACTATTTTAAACTTTCAATGCTGTGGAAATGATCTTCGATTTGCAGCATATATTTTGCAGAACACGAGACGTTTACAAGACATGACAATCAACATTACTACTTACCCCTCAAATTGGATGCTTTTGGGAAAGAGACAAATTATAGGAGGCCTGATTATCCTCCTGTCCAAAAATTTCTCCAAGATGTAAACTATTATTTGAATTTATGCCTCCACAAAAGAAAAATATATCTAAAGAAAATACATTGGCATGAGAAATTTATGATTCCTTGTTTAGCATTTAGTATTTTGTATTATAATGATTTGCAGGTTCTTTCGTCTTAGGCTGAATGTGTTAGGCATGACTTTCACTGGGATGCTTTGGGATATTGTGTCAGTTTGTGATATTTGGATAAGGATAAATATATCATTTTGTTTCTGATATAATTTACTTCAATTAAATCTTCTATATAATTTACTTTGAGCTCATTATCATGAGTAATATCTCTTGAAATGTTATAATTGTTTCTACCAATTTAGATCTAACATAATCTGAATTATTGTTGTTATATTAGCCTTCACAAATGTATTTGATTGATTTGGTCTGTTGATAGTATTCTTGTCGGTATACTATGAGTTGGTGGCATCTTGCCTACTCTTTGGGGATTATGGGGGGCTTTGTCATATAGAATGTACATTAGTTTTTCAGCTTCGGATGGTTATCATCCCTTTTTTCCTCATGAAACTGGTTAATGGGGTGGTGGCTGTGTAGAGATTATTTATAATGGATGGATAATTAACTTTCTATGTCACATTTTCGATAGTGCAAAGTCTTATGATAAGGGAAATTTTAACTAGTGTTCATGACGCATTAGTTAAGGATCTTAAATGGTAACTTTATATGAAAGTTTGTATAATTAATGCATCGGAAATTGAAAACTTAAACATTTTTAAAGAATAACTACTTAATTTAGTATGCTTAAAGAGTGCTCTCCCGAGAGCACTCGTTAAAAAAACCCTTATCATAATTTGTATGAACTAAGGATTACAATATTTGATAATAAGTCTCTTCATTCTACATTTCCAATACAATTCCCTTTTCTTGTGATCTCCATTCCCAAACAAGGGAACAGGAGATCTCAAAAAGTTAAAATCATTTTATTAAGTTAAAGAATTGCATCCAAAGAAACTCCAACAATGTGAATCCCATGTATACTCCACCAACCATAGTTGAGCCTTTGGCATGCCTAGTCGTTTAAGCGTGTGTTTGGTTGTGCGGTGGAAAAAATTGATTTTGATATAATTGATTTCGTAGAATTAATTTTGGTTAAAAGTGAATTGAATGTAAAGTGATTTATGTTTGGTTACCTTCAAAACAAAAGTGATTTGTATGAAAAATGTTGTTTGGATGTTTTGAGTCAGAATTGCTTTTAGATGTGTAAAAGACCAAAATGGGCATTAACATGTGAGTGTGTGTGTATATGTATATACATCAAATTTTATTTTTATTTAGTTTTTTCATCCTTCATTTTTTTATTAATTGACAATAAAATTATTAGATTAATGTTATTGTTAATCACACAATATTCAAATAAAAGTATGAGAATATATATTAAACATGAAGTACTCGTTAAAATTACAAATAGAGAATATAATATAAAGTGTAATACAAATTTGAAACATTACTACAATACTAATTATTATTCTTGAACTCTATAATTTGATCTCGAACCGAGTCTCGGACATGATTCATTTCAGATGAGGAAGCTATATTTAAATTTTGAGATGAATCCAAATTAACTGGTCTACGATAACCATCATGATCAAGGGTTATATCTTCATCCTTGTACCGATTGAAATCAACGTCCATATCAGCATTCCTTCTAATAAAGTTGTGTATAGCCATTGTTGCTACAACAACTTCAACTTGTGTCTTAATTGTGAATTTAGGCATGCGTCGTAGAATTGCAAATCTATTCTTCCATACACCAAAAGTTGTTTCTATTGTGCACCTTACCCTTGAGTACCAAACACTGCAACTATTAGGCTATTTGCTTGTGTTCCTTTTCCTAAGTGTTTAAGAATGAAAGAGTGACAAATGAGCCAACCTATATAAAGAAGTTTGTATGAGCAGAGAGTAACTACACGTATAGTTAATGAAACTATGAGGTTGGTGAACGGATTAATTTGATTTGTGAAGAATTATGATGAGATGAATTGATTAGAGTTTAAAGAAGTTGTGAGGTAGGTGATTTGCTAGGTTTGTGAATCATATTTGCATTCAAATTTTGAAAGGAGTTATGAACTCTGATTAGATGGAAAGTAATGAGGGAGGTGAAAAGCAGTACAAATCAAGGGAAAAAAAGAGATTTTGATGGAAGGCAAACCTGCAGTTGGAGAATCTATTTTCAGAAGCTAGGAATAGCAGCTTCTCCTAGAATTGATTTTCAGCAGGAAACCGTACGATAGAGAATCCAGTTGGGAGAGAACCAAATAACCCAAAATTGCTTTAAGTGAACTGGACGTGCTTTTTGGCTTTCTCACCGTGCAACCAAACACTAACTAAAACTTTCAAAAAAAGCAGGCAGATAAGTTCACTTTGCCACAACAAAAATAAGAGATCTTTGAGGGAAGAGAACAATCCAAGTGTATGTTATGATTAGTGGCTGCGAGACTACCAAATCATGGTTTGGTGCTGAAGGAGGTATGAGACTGGGTGGAGAAAAAGAGCCTTTTTGCTGCCAAACCCAGTTACAGGAAGCACGCTTTCGGCAGTGTATCTTGACAAATTTGAATAATATACGAAGGCGGAATGAGAAATTACCCATATTCACGATGAACCGTCACTCTACCAGCCCTCATCAAACAGAGCCATCACTAGTTGTAGCATTCGTTTTCCTGGAGTGAAGAATTTGATATTTCAATTTATAGTTGCATGCGTGCATTTTATTGAATCTTGTTAGTCATATATATCTCAATCAACTATTATAAAATCATAAATATGTAACTCTCATCTCCTCTAAAGAACACCCTTCATCAATAGATGAATAAAATCATTACAGGTCATAAATCTAAAACTTCTGACATTTCAAATCTCAAACCCAACCATGTGCCGGCAGCAGGGACAGACTTATGGTTATCAGTCAGTCATATCTTATTTTGTGCAACAGAATATATATATTCTCCTTGTAATAATAACAACCATAAACAAAACCGAACATGGTTGGTTGAGCATTAGCAATGAACCCAAGTTGATATTTTTGTGAAGTCAAGTCAAGACAGGTTGCTACTTCACAATCATCCTCCATGTACAACATAAAGAAGCTGCAATCATATATGAAAAGGACAGACAAAAGGCTGTTTATATTCTACTCTGCACAGTTCTATTATGATCTGAAGAAGAATTTGTCAATAGTTCATCTTATAAAACATCTATAGATACATGTAGCCTTTTTTAAGGAAGAATATTTAAAGATACACTATGATTTATATTTGTCGAACAGAACACAAACTATAAGTTAGACATTAGATACAGGAAGACCACTTCAGCCGTATGATACACGGTAAAAGTAATGCAACTTCTTGTTCACAAATCATACAAGATTTAGCTCAATTTGATGGCAAAGCACGCCAACTATCAGCTAGATGCATGGCATGATTGTGTGAAGCAGCAGAAATCCGATGAACAATTACATTCTTTACATGAGCAGCACCCTTTTCACCAGCGCGACTAGCAAGTTCCAAGTACACCAAAGCCTTTATCATGTCTCCCTCCTGTGCAGATATAATTTAATACCACCATTACAAAGACATCATAATCTAACATAAAATAGTGAAGTCTCAGATATTGTCCCCCGTATCAGACTTAATATTAGAACCTTTAAGTTGTCAATAATCATTACCATAACTTTTAGTTATTGCTGAAAACTATTCTGATAGTATAATCAAATTCCAGATAAGATTGTCAAAATAAATTCAACCAATAGAAAATTTGAGGCAACTGATTGCAAAACTTGGAACCATGGTTGTCAAACTCGGGATTTTCACCAAAGATCGTTTAGGTTTTAAAAAAGCACAAATCATAAGATTGTAACACAGATCGTAAGATCCCACCAAATAGACAAAATTATAGGAATAACTAAGGAAAATAACCTTACCATAATTTTTTTTGTTAATTTAATCATAAAGATGAGAGTTTGGCCTAAACATAAATTATAGATTTTTTTTTTATTATCTTGTTAAAAAAAAAAGAATTTTTTTTTATTAATTCCCACCACGGAATGATAATTGTAAATAAGGGAATAAATAAAAAAATACATTCAAACCCAAAAAAAAAAAAAAAAAAGACCAAAAAAAAAAAAAATAAAAATAAGGAAAAAAAAAAAAAAAAACCTTCAAACCCAAAAAAAAAAAAACACGAGTCCCAAAAAAAAGGATGAGTAATTTCTCTCACTTAAAACCCACCGAATCCAAAAAAAAAAGTGTAAGTTCAATGTATCCCTCCTTTGCGATGAAAAACAGGTCAAATTCCAAGTCAAAACATGTAAAACTGGGCTGTGAAGGTGCGAGCTGTTCCGGGTCAGGATGTACAACCCAGGTTGAGAACGTGTGAAACCAGCGCGGGGGAAAGCGCCGCTCCCATGATTCCATGATCTTCCTCTGCACGCTCACCACTCCGGCATCTCCAACGATTTTCGTACCACTCCGGCACGGTGGAGAGAGAAAAACATTTGAGATCTCACGATCTATATCGCGCTCTTAACAACCATGCGTGGAACTACAAATGTTTGAATGCTGAATTGAAATATAGCCTCAAATAAATAAGCACTACTTAAAATCAGATTTTGCACTAGTCAGAGTGTATGCCTATATCTATTGAAAATTAACTTAACAACGGCCTGGAACATAGAGCTTGATGCAACCAAGAAACAATGGGTAGAACCAAAGTAGACGAGAAAGCCAAACAAAAACAAAAAATGACTACCAAATGACCACAGTTTCTAATTAACAAGCTTAAAAACAAATTAGTGTGGCAAGATTATAAATTCTAAAACGATACCGTGATGTCCAGTTTCATAAGAGGAGGTTTGACTGTTTCAACAATTCTCTGGCACTTATTAAAAGTAGAGGTATAGCACAAAGGGATAAATACTTACAGAATAAAGAGCGAGTCCATGCTCAAATTGAGCTTTAGTATGACCACGATCTGCAGCCCGCTTCATCCACTTTCTTGCTATTTGATGATTGCGTGCCAGTCCTTCCCCAAAAGAGTAGCACAATGATATATTGTACATAGCACGCATATACCCGCCTTCTGCAGCTTTCATATACCACTTGACCTATTCCAGGAGAAAACTTGTAAACATAAAAAATAGGAATATAATATTATGATAATAAAAGAACCAGATATATGCAATACTATGTCAATTCTCAAACATTAAACCATACAGATTTCCCAGCTTTTAACCCCTCCCTGATTATTTGTAGTAAAAGATTGTAGTACAGAAAATGAATAGAGCACCAACCGCTTCTCTTATATTGCTTCTATTCCCACCAGCTTGATGAAGACAGAGAGCAAGTTGGTACTGGGCCCGGATATTCCCACCTTCGGAAGCTTTAAATAACCATTTTAAAGCTTGCTCAGTGTTTGGAGGTTCAACTGCATAGCATAGGTATACCTTTGTTAGACATAAACTATCATCATAATTTTCTTTTCCATTCCATTCTAAGGATAAACTAATACTCATTAAAATTCACAAAAGATATACACACGCTACTATAAAAAGTAACAGCTTGCCCTATATATCATTTCATAATAGCAAACAAAAGAACTTATGAGGAAGCCTGTTGCAACAGCTTCTGTATTATCGGTTTATACAAAAGATCCTAAAAGAACTTCTTAGCAAGTAAAATCCAAACACCAAATTAGCTTATCGATAATGAATTCAGCCCCTCTAAAATGAATAGTTAGTAAAATAAGAAAATCATTGATTGATATTTCATTTATCTATGATTTGTTACGCATGTTTATAACCATTAATATGTTCATCGATAGTTGATATCACTCACTTTATTCTTTGAAGTGAGTTGTTCACTTTAGAGGAATCGGATGTATCTAAAATAACTTTTCAACCTTATGAAGCACCAACACTTTGGATAAGCTTTATGAAGCACCAACACTTCAAATCGAAAGTGTGTCTGGTAGTTAAGAGTCCTACGTTGGATGAGAGACGACTTGAATATATGTTTATACCTAGGGGCAATCCTCACCTTACAAGCCAGTTATGTGGGGTTGTGTTAGGCCCAATCACAAATTTTAAGATGGTTTCAGAGCCTATTCAAGATATGTTGGGTCGCCTATCGGATTTCCGCTATCAGGCCACTAAGGTCACACTCCAGATGTCCAGTCTTGGGCGTGAGGGTGTGTGTTTAGAATCCCACATTTGAAGTGATATGACAGCAGCCGATTTTGTGGGGTTGTGTTAGGCTCAACCACAAATTCTAAGACTGGTGTCTAACACCAACACATCACTAACACGTGTGTTTACACTCTATCACTTCCATTTTCTTAAATTAATGTTGTCTACATGTCAATGTTGTGTCTAGTGTATGTACATGAGCTTCATAGGATAAACTTAAAAGAACGATGTCCATACCGAGTTGAATGAATGAAAAGATGGTCGGGTCTCCTACAAGCTCTTTTAGATAAGAGCTATGTAGCACCAACACTTCGGATCAAAAGTGTGTTTGGTATCAGACACCGAGTCAGTGAGACATTTGGTTATATTCAATCACTTCCATTTTCCTAAAGTATTACTTGTGTCTACGTGTCAGTGTCGTGTCTGATGTCAACCAATGTGTATGTGCTTCATAGGATAAGCTAAAAAGAATAATGTTCATCCTAAGTTTGAATGTATGCAGTATACAACTGCAATGTACTTAGACAGAACCTATGTCCAGATACCAACCAACAACAAACACAGAATCCAAAACACTCATATGATAATCAAAATTCCATTCTCTTCAACATGATTATAAATATACAAAAAAAAAATCAGCTTAAAAAAAAAAATCAAACCTTGAAGATACGAAATGCCCAGATTACACTGAGCAGAAGCATTTCCAAGGTGAGCAGCCATAAGATAAAAATCAAGAGCTTTATCTTTCTCTCCTCTCTCCCAATGAATAAGCCCAGCATCCACCATAGCAAGAGCCGAACCCTTCGACGCAGCTTTGGTAAACATCTCCAGCGCCTTCTCCGTATTCCTCCGAACTCCACGTTTTCCATGCTTCAACCGTTTCCCCCACATGAGCATCACCATCGCCTCGCGTAACGGTCGAAGCGCCTCGCACCATGAGCGGCATACCAGGGAGGCGGATTCGAGATTGGGATGGTCGAAGGAAGCGGAGATTTTGGTGAGGATGTCGTAAGGGAGAGAGGAGAAGTCGGTGGAAGAGGTGGTGGATGAGGATGAGGAGGAGCAGAGGCGGATGGAGCGGGAGGATGAGGGAAGGGGGAGGGAGGTGAAAGGAGAAAAAGAGGAGGTGCAAGGCCAAGTTTGATGGTTGTTCATTTGTGAAACGGTGGTTGTGAGTTTGTGTGGAGTCGAGAGAGTTGATGGATGGATGGTGGGTGTGTCCGTAATTTGATTCTTAACTCTTTAAAGCTCTTCATTTATTACATTTTACTCCTTTAACTCCGGTCTTTTTTTATCGACTGAGTTAAGTTCAAAAGATATAATATTTTTTATTTTTTTATGTTTGAGGATTTGAACCTCAGACCTTGTATATATTATGCATTCTCCTTACAATTGAGATCACGAGGACATTATATTGATGGTTTAAATGTATTTTTTGTGCCCCTGTTTTTATAAAATTAAATTTTGGTTCCATTATTTCAAAATAGGGGAAAAACTTTGTTTTTTTAAGGGGGATAAAAAAAAAGTATTATTTAACGGTTCCATGCAATATTTTTCACAAAAAATAAAAAAATAAAACCAATACTGGTATCACTTTCAACAACTTGATTAGTCTTTTTCAAACAATTTTTATTATAGAATCTTTCAAACTATTCTTAATAGATGAACAGACGATCTTTCTATACTACAAGTGGTTTATATTTTGAGTCAAAAAAAAGTCTTCTTTATATTTTAGTTTTAAATAATGTGATCAAGTTGTTTAAGTTTTGGAACAATATGTTACGAGTCTCCGGTCAAAAAAAAACTTTGCAAAAAGTCGAAAATATAAAAAAGAAAAGGACATATAAGAGTCGCACTCACAACTAACCCAATAAAATATCCTTAAAAAAAAAAAACTAACCCAATAAAATATAGATTCTTTTTCATGCAACCGACGATTATAAAACAGATTAATTAGATTAATTGTAAATAGAATATTCATGAAACCGACATTTAATCCAATAAAAAATTAATTAATTAAAAAATGGAGTCGCGTCTAATTCAAATTTAGATGTCTTTAATTTTTCAGATATAAAATAGCATAACTTTCTTAGTATAAATTTTTCCTTTGTAATAAGCTAACGATGCATGTTTAAAGTTCCAGGTACTTAGGGTTTCAGTTGCATCATCGGAGATGACATTGATTAAGTTTTGGCTTTTGCGATTTGATGACTAATTTTGATAAGTGCACCAAATTGTTTTTAAGTAATAAATAAGTAAAATCGACTCCAAATGATTTGTCGTTTCGACTAAACAATTTGGCAAACTTATTAAAATAGTAAATAAAAGCAATAAAATGGGAGGGTTTGTAAGTTGATTGCAGAAAATTAAAGGTTTTGATCGCAAAGCTTAGCGGCTATTAGACTTCCTTGAAGGTTACACACACATTGGACCATCCATTTATATATAAGAAAAACAGGACATTATTACTTACATTAAGAAGAACTCCAATTTACCAAGACATTTTATCCTAAAAACCAAAGGGTTAAGATAAAAAAAAAGGACATTAATATCTATGAAAGGTATGCCTACAAAAATTATTAAAGGTATAATAAAAATTAAATAATACAACCAATAGAGATTGACTTTAATAATGTTCTAATTCATATCAAGAGAGATGATCATATTTAATGTCATATAATATATCTAATAGGATTACACAATATAGAGAATCTATAGAATATCAAAATATGTAAATAAGACAATTTTTTTAGGAGTGGATAAGACAAATTAAATAAGTTTGCCAAATTGTTTTAGGTAACCATAAACAAAACTCATATTGGAGAACATAAAATTTTGATGTGACTAAATTATAAAAGAAACTAAGAAGTAAATCATACTAAAAACAAGAAATAACATTGTTTATCTCTAAAAAAGCATACAAATATTTCTTCTTCCTATAAATTAGGTCGGTGACTTTGTAAGCACAATAACTAATAAGCATTCTAAGAAAAATCAAAATTGGAGATCCAACAAAGAAAACCTTCATAATTGCATTCAATTGGGCATTCGGAACATGGATATATACTAATGGTCCAACATTTAAACACATTAAACATTTATATTGTAGTGGTAAATGCTTAATCTTTTCACGTACAAGTCTTCGTGTTTGATTATCACATTCTCTCTTTTTAACAATTTATATTAATATTTTAAAAAATTATGAAGTGAAAGACAATTATGGAAGTTGAACTGAGGCTCGTCATATTTTATTAATTGACGTCGAAAATATATAATCAATAATTGGAGCCTAGTAAAAAAAATAAAAAATTTATATTTATTTTTTTGGATAATATTCTGATGTGGCTATTAAACCATGTGGTGGATTCGCCCTTGCTTAGAAAATGTAGCTTGAAATGATCAAATTTTTGGGACCAATTTATAGTTTTTTGATAATGTGTTTTGAACCAATTTTTGAGAAAACAAAGTTGTTTGCATTGACTTAGAACCGCACTAATTTGTTTTTAAGCTTGTTAATTAGAAACTGTGGTCATTTGGTAGTCATTTTTTGTTTTTGTTTGGCTTTCTCGTCTACTTTGGTTCTACCCATTGTTTCTTGGTTGCATCGAGCTCTATGTTTGATAGGTAAAAGATAATTTCTCTGTTGTAGGACAGAGAATGAACCTCCTAAAGAATGAAAGATAAGGAAAAGAGAATTAACTTCATTGATAATTCTAAAAGAGTGAGTACATGATCTTATATAGACAACATTATTTTAGATCATTCCTAACAACTAGTGAGTCACCAATCTTCTAGATCCTTCCTAATAAACTAGTGAGTCATCACTTAATAACAACAACATAGTCATTCCACATCTTAGGTGTAGTATGATTCATTTGGGTCTCCTTAATACATTGCACTCAATCTCTAATCCCACTTCAATGGAGCCCATATCCTTGCTCGTATCAATGTTCTAGGCCGTTGTTAAGCTAATTTTCAATAGATATAGGCATACACTCTGACTAGTGCAAAATCTGATTTTAAGCAGTGCTTATTTGTCTTTTGCAAAACCGTCCTATTTTATTCTAAGAAAACTTAAACTCAATGGATTAAAATTTCGAACCAAATCAATGTTAATTATAAGTTTGTTATGATTTGATCTAATGTTTTTATGTTATTACCAAATTATCAATCCATACATTTTTTTTTTAAAAAGTATCAATCGACCCTACAAGTCGATCAATGTTTTCAATCTCATAAAATCAACGTTAAGCGTGTAATAATTTTTTAGTTAAACAACTAATTTCAATTGAAGACATCCCTTGTAGATGTCAATAATATGATTCAATATTCAACCTTCCGGTGAAGTAGCCAATTATTTGAAGCTATTAGGCAACCGATTCATCTCAAATTGATTTAAACTAATTTTAGACGATGGAATTTTATATCGATTGTGAAAATTGACTTGAAGGTATCTTGTATGGAGGAATGCTAGCAACACTCTCTTTTAAACACTCTCTGCTAAAATTGATTTGCTTCTCACGAGTGTTGCACGGGTATAAAAATATTACGATTGACATCATTAGTAATTAATCATAGTCATGAATTAATATTAGAATCAACGGTCAAGATTAGGAGTAAGTGTAAAGAGTTACTTTTGGAGTCAACAAATCCTCCTCTAGTTTTAATAATGGTTTCATTTTTTATATGTTCTAGTATGTTTGTTCTTAGCAAAATGATTTATAGATTTAAATGACTTGATGCATCATTTTTTACCTTTATTTTTTCGTTAGTCACTAACCCTCATTAAATTACCTTAAAATAGATAATCACCTCATTTATAATTTGAGGAATGTTAGACAATCTGCTTGCTCGCAACTTTGTTACACCTTAATTACTTGTTAACCAACTTGACAAGTTTATTGTATTTCATTAATATTATAATTTATTGTTTGCAATCTCAAATGCCGCAATGGAAATATAATTTAATGAGGGTTAGTGAACACTAAACCACTCAATCCAAATCATGTTCCGAAAACATCAAAACAAGATGATTGACCCATAATTATTCCAAAAAAATATATGAAGCCCATAATCAACATATATGTATGAAGCCCTTTTTCAAAAAAATATATAAATAAAAATACATATAAGGCAATGGGATGCTGCCAATGCATGTATTCCTGTACATATATACGAGGCAATGGACTACTAATTAAATGTACTACTAATTATTCCAAAGCCTGATAATAAACGTGTACATATGAGACAATGATTCCTGACTGTTAATTACTATATCATCAATCAGTTTGAACATATGTTTTCCAATGTTCTCCAAACTAATCTCTACATGAAATATTAAGTAATACACGTACGCATGTTCGCGCACGCACGCGCACACACACATATATATGGTTTAATGGTAAAAGTTTCTCATATGACTTGTAAAAATTGTGTTCGATCCAAAGTGTCTCATTTTTACTCAAGCACAAATTTAATAATTATCAAGAAACTATTATGAATAAGAAAATAATATAAAAGGAATATATCCTTAAAAGAAATATAAAAGAAACGTAAGTGCTTTAAGATATGAAAAACCAAAAGAGAAAGTATCAAAAACAAGTCATTAAACTGGGTCACATGTCATTTATACGGGCTGAGGAAAACTTAGTCTATAGATGCAAAATCTTTGGAGCAGATGCAAAATCTTTGGAGCAGATGCAAGATAAAAAATTTAAGAAGTTCAAATAGAAATAAAATTAAACAGCATGGTGTAAATTTTGAAAGTCCAGGCGATATGTGGCTTCACGACTGGTTATACTGTTATCAGAAACCATAAAAAATTCTTTCAACTCATTTATCTTTGTAGTTGTAACAGGTGGTAGCTAGTTTGGCAAGTAGACCGGTCTATAAATGATAATCTCTATACACGCTACCATGTGACTAACTAAAAAATATACATAAACATTCTTTTCTTTCTCAATAAATTTGTGACACGTACCCTATTTTGAGGGTCTTTAACATAATTTTTATTGAGCTTATGCTATAAATTATTAAATTATGAACGATAGTTTCTTTTTTAAGATTTTGATTAAAATTATTTTGATTTTGATTAAAATCATAGGTATAAATAAAGATATTTTGCACTTTTATAGTTTGACAAATTATATTTATTATTTTTAATGACACCAATAATATTACAAATATAACATAAATTCTTATACTTTTGAATGATGCCACCAATATGACTTTAATTTTTATGCACCTCAGGCTCGATGGTCATATTGTTTACACAACCCTTTGCCTTGATTAATAATCATCTTTTTCCTAAGTAAATTTTTTGAAACAAAAAATAGATCAATGATCAGGTCACCTGACCCCGATAATCATATTTTATTCTTTTTTTAAGGGATCATATTTCTTTCTATTTTGTATACATTGAAGTTTTTTAAGGAAAATAGTATTTTTTTTTTGTTTGTTTATGGATGTGCAACGAATAATCATAATAGTCTCTCAATCTATCAAAATTCTAAACTAATTCATGATTGTGCATTATGTTAATCAAAATAGTTTATGACGTTAAAATAGTTTCTCAATGTTGACGATAACTTTTTTTGATAAGGATTGAAATGATAGTAAATAAATACTTATAAAGATCAGCATGACAGTATTATCAAAACATTTAATGTCAGAGACTATGTTTACTAACATAGGTAACAATTCAGGACTATTTTCCTTAAGACTTTGTTAAATTGAAATACCATTGTGTCTATTCGTTATACAATTGAAAACAAAAATTAATATTTATTTAATTTATTTATGAGTGAGAGAGGAGTGGTAACAAAAAATTAAAATTAATGCCACACAGAAGTATATATAAGGGGTATGCGAGAAAAATGTGTCCATAAAACATTATATAGTAATATCTCTTAGTATATAAGAAAAAAATTGTGTGTTGTGGAAAATTCCAAATTGCCCTTTTGGACACGTGTCAAACTCTGAGCTTACTTTGATTTTTATTTTATTATATTGTAACACAAGTGACCAAAGTTTGGGGGTAAAATACATCAATTCAATCTTCCACTAAACTTTTTTTTTAATTACTTTGTTTTATTTTTTTGTTATGATTTGATCTAATGTTTTTATGTGATTTATAGGTTTTTTATAATGTGTTTTGAGTTGTTGACAATAAAATGATAATTGTGTATGGATTGTTCGTCGTGTATGAGTCTTTGATTAAATTTGTTGTTGTCATTAGTTTTAGTTTTATAATGGAAAGAGGACTGAAATTTCATGATTTCAAGTTCGTTGATCATTTTATGAATTTGAAAGTATTTACGATGTAAGTTATATATATTTTCGTTCTTTTACAGGTTAGCGGTTTCAACAATAATCATCTTCAATTAGTTTACACGGGTAAATGTTAGCGGTTGAATGCATAACCTCTTTAACTTATCATTTTGATTCAAATAGGTAGTGAAATAGTAAACTTGTGTTGCAAGTAATAATGTTTTAATTACTACCGAAGCATAAATGGTAGTAATAAAGCTTAAGTGATCATACATGTAATAATTTTTATTTTCAAATTTGAGCATACTTTTATTTTGTATATTTATTCCATTGTTCTACCAATTTCATTGACACTATTTTTTTTCTTTAGGATGTTGTCACCAATTAAATCAAATGTGTGTTTTATATAGTTTTTTCTTTTGTTTTTCTGCATATTATTACGTTGTTTTTGAATATTTGTTTTTTCTCTCTCGACGGTCGTTAGACTATGTCAGGGTTCAATTGTCAAAGTTTGAGGAAAACTCTTCCCTCCACTTACCCTCTATTCAATTTGAATTTCAAAATTCAAAAACTACTTTATTCATCTTTCTAGTTTTTTATTTTCTCTCTTCTTTTTGTAGATAGAATGCTACTTTGCTAATATTCTTACAATTTATTATGTAATGATTTTTACTCTTCATTATATTGGGTCTTCCTCTTTGATCCCCCTTTTGACAAGGTCTGATTGAATTACATAACATTCTTATAAGCACATTATAATATAAGAAAGAAGTATGTTGTTAAAAGATTCGCAACCATTTTATGAATTAGGTGTTACACTGAATCAGCATGAATATTAAAATTCATTCTTTGACATTGATTTAACTAATTGGGTGGTTCATTGGCATTCATTATTTTCTATTGTACAACACTAACTTCAGATTCACATATCTGTCCAGAAACTGAGTAAACTTTCTCTTATATTAGTTTTAATAAAGGTTTCATTTTTCATGTTTTGGTATGTCTGTTCTTCGCAATACGATTTATAGATTAAAATGACAAGATAAATAAATTTTTATTGAACTAAATATAAGTTTTTTTTATTGATAAATATAAAAGAAAATGTTTTTAATGTCATTTTAAACTAAATATAAGATTAAAATGATGCAATGGTAGTGTTTTTAATGTCATGGTTTTATTTTTATATGTTCATTCATGATGCTTTTGAGATAACTGATTTTGTAAAACTGCTTTGTGTTTGAATACATTATCTAAAAGTAAGTTGATCTATAAATGTGTGTAAAATCAATTCTAGAATCAAAAGTTACAAATCATACCCTCAAATAGAATATATTCTAGAAACAAAATCAAATATGTTTTAAAGCAACCATAGATACAAGAATTAATTACACACCTCTATAATCAAATTTGACGTCTCTAAAAATGGAATCAAACATACATTAACATAAAAAAAAAATATTGTGCTATGAGTTTTCTTACTACAAAAGTCATTCATGCCTTAAGTTTCTTAAATGAAATCCAATATTTCCACACATATCTATGCAAGGGTAACTCTTGTTTAAATAATAGCATATCAATCCTAATTGCACCTCACACTAGCATATTTGATCAATCACTTCTTCTATGCTAACGATTTGTTGAAAAAGTGCTAGCTTTAATGAAAAACTTATTAATATAATAATCAGACAAAGCCTATAAAAACATATAGTTATATGTTCCTTTAGAGCTCTTTTATTTCTTCATAAAACTCGTTGAATCTTCATTCTCATTGTGGATAGTCTTAGTTGTTTCATAAGTGAGTTTTAATTGAGGTTGTTGTGTCGTGGTTTTTTATACTCTGTTTTGGTTTGTATCTACATGTAGGAATGAGCCGAGCAACCTAGATTTATTAAGGCCTAGACTGTGTGATAAAAACTGATGTGAAATTCTTTTCCCACCCCCACATGTCTTGTACACCCCAAACTTCTTTTTTTTTTTTGGCCAAAATTTACTCTTTTTTTAAAAAATTTGGACGCCAAATTCATTTTTATTGATGAAATCCATTTATGTCCTTTTTTTTTTAATAAATTAAGAGCGTAATGACATCAAAGAGAATAGAAGGTGTCTCAACTAGACTCTCATCCTTCATCAAGTGCTCATATATATTGTTTAAAAAGGGGGGAAAATATATAATAAAAAAATTAGGGGGACATATACCTAACCCAGTAAATCCAAACAAAAGTGTAGGTCAACCTAAACGAGTAATACAAAAATTTAAAACACCACGCGTGGACCTGCGGATTTGCCTCTATTTAAAGAGAGGTCTACAATGTGGTGAATCAACCGGTTGTCAACACAAAAGTGGGTCCACGTACCATCAACTCCCTGGAACGAATGTCAACAATTTAAACGGCTCTTTCGAGCTCCACAATCCAAGTCAAACAAAGAGAATGCCGATATATCACATCAGTTCAAATCAATCAAGAGAATTCATACATATATTAAGAGGGAAAAACAACTGAAAGTATATGCTCCAACTGAAAGTATATGCTCCATTAGTCCAAATCAATCAAGAGAGTTGAACCATGATTAAATTAACCGGGGCTAATTTTTTTATAATCGTCTCAATTCTATGATTCTTAAGGAAAAAAATATAGATTTTAAAATATTGATATTTAATAAAGGGTTATTTTTGGATTTTCATCAAGCGCAGGCGTGCGAGATGGATAGTGGGGAAGAATTTCACACAATTTAAAACCTACTAGATGGCGCTCCCGTGCTTCGCACATGTCAATGATGAGCACAATAAATTAAAAGCATGTTAAACTTGAAATATTGTCATTTTTCTAACTAAAGTCAAAGTCTACTACGTAGCCTTTATGTATAGGATGACGATAAAGGTGCATAGAACAATGCACCTATCTATGTCTTGATGTAACCTTTATGTATTGGGTGGCAACGAAAACATTGTTTTCTTATCTAGGCTAACAAAATCTTTTAATGGTTGCTTAAGAATGCATCAAAGATTTGGATAATAATAAGATTTGCATAGAAGAAAATTTGACATAGTTTGATTGCTGGATATAATCAATGGCTAGAAATGTCACATAGCCTTGCATTTTGGCGTCTATGTGGGGGCATTTTAGTAAAAAAATATGGACAAACCTAGGGTTTTTCTAGGGTTTGGGTGCAATATTTCCTTGTATTTGTATATAAGATGTCTGGGTTTGACTTTGTCAAAAGTGAAGTATGATGGGTTAGCTTTTTTTTTTTTTCCCTTGAAGGAAAGGGTTATCTTATTTAAAGACAAAAAAGTTGCAACATAATTTCATTCGTATATTTATTTGTTAGTTTATTTAATTGTAATATTTTATTTGAACAACTATTTTTTGGACAACCCAAATGACAACTTAAGATCTAGGTATTGACGTAAAACCTATATATATATATATATAGTCACAAAATTATTATACAAATATTATTTCTCATTCAAATATATGTCAATAATAAATTAAAAACAATAGTTTTTGAATTTTCAGGGGACTCACCCTAAAAAAAAAACTTGCAAGGATTAGAACAAACAAGTCATAATTACAAAATAAATAAATTATATTAACGTATTTAAATAAATAATATGACATATCTGGAAATAAACTAACGAGTTAATAGACTAATGGAATTATGCTTCAATATTTTTTAGTTTGTATCATTCAATCTGATATTTAATGCAATTTAATACAATTTTATATGCCATCATATGCCAATTCTGGTTAATGTAGATATGCAAGTTTAACTTCAGTAAAAAGTACTCTAAAATTATTTAGTTATCATGCATGCATACATTCATACTTCTTTTTGATTTCACTCCTTTTGTTATCCGTCCAAGTATGTAATTGCTTACAACTTTTTATAAATTCCACTTTCAACTGTCGGTAGTCTAAGATCAGGACATTGGCAGTGTGCAGTATACACAGAAAGCAATAACACATGCTATGTAGAGAGTGTACAGACAAAGGAAGTTATGCTCAGAACAATACCTTAGCCCTAAACAGTGATTCAACTGATGCAGAAGTCAATACTGCGTCACAATGCTTCAAATTTATAATTTGTATCCTTCTTCCAATTCACTTACACTTAATTGAAAATTGTTAAGTTGAGGAAGTGTCCAATTTGGTATACGGTAGATCGATACTTAAAGGGTTTTGCTAAAAGACACATTTTATGAAGGTGTTTTTTAGCAAGTTATTCTATGAGCATCTGTTAAAAGACACCAACTAATTTTTATGAAGGTGTCTTTTAGCAAAGTTATAACTAAAAAGTGAAAATCACACATTGAGGTGTGGGTTGGTAAAAGACATCTTCATGGGTGGCTTCTAGCAAAACTCATACTTAAATATCGTTTAAACTTCAACGATGATTATTGTCGCCACTTTAAAGTCAAATTTGTAGTCTCCATGTTCTTACGGTTGAACCAATGATTTGATTGGTGTTTTTTTTAAGAGGTTAAAATGGAATATATTACCAACACAAAATCTCCTTCCTAGCATAAGGTGTGCCAAGGAAAAACAGTCTGAAACAATATTTACAAAACAGGAAATAAATGACAACAAGAAAAGCTGAAAGAAAAAACAAATTAACCGTACGTAGTCCAACATTGCGAGGGGATTAAGCCACCAACCGTGATAATTGAAAGAGAACTGAATAATTTCTCCTTCAACCACGAGAAAGAAAGTGACTTTATTTTGTCCACCATACGCATAATTGAGCAATCTTTGTCATTGAAAATTCTGTTATTTCTTTCTTTCCATATTTCCCAGACAGTAGCAAACCAAATGACATTCAAAATTGTGTAAAGCACCTGAGATCCACCGCCACCATAACTGAACTGAGTGAAATGATCTGAAACATCGAAAGGGGCAAAGCTGGAAAGGCCCACCCAGTAGAGAATGCAATTCCAAACCGACCCAAAAAAAGGGCAATGTAAAAAATAAGTGATTAACAGTTTCTAGATAACTGCATCCAGTAATGCACAGACAAGAGTCTGTATTTACAACACCACGCCGAAACAAGTTATCTTTGGTTGGAAATCTATTCTGAAACAGACGCCAAGCAAAAACCACAACCTTCAGAGGGATATTCTTCTGCCATATCATCTTCACACCCACCAGAGCAACAACAACAACATGAGCAGTTTGAAATTTGTAAGCACTACGAATATAGTAAGCGTTAGATTTTTCCAAAATTCCAAGTCCATCTGTCCTCCTTGTCAACCTACAAATTCATATTTTGAAGTAATAAACAAAGTTCCCCACCTGCTCCTCCTCCCACACAAACAACCTCCGCCTCCACTTCCACGCCTCACCATTCACACCCCACCCCAGCTAAAATAAATCAAACACCAACACCCATTTGTCCACCGACAACTTGAACAGTCTACTAAATCTATCCTTAAAGGACACCCCACTAACTCACACATCCGACCAAAAATAAATATGTTTCCCATTCCCCATCAATCGACAGACATGAGTACTAAACCACTTCTCCCTACGCAGGGTAGTAATGACATGCCACCAAGCAGAGGCTGACCTCCCACCATCCAACAACCTTCTTCCCTCCTCCCCATATCTCGCCGACAACACCCTATACCACAAACTCTCCTTGTCAACCAATAACCTACAACACCACTTCCCTAATAAGGCACTATTAAACTCCCTAATTCTCCTTACCCCCAAACCACCAACCTCCTTTCTCAAACAAACATAATTCCAGTCAACCCAAGTTTCTTTTTGTGGTCGTCATTTCCCAAAAAAAAAAACAATTTAAAATAGATTGAGATGATACCTGAAGGAGTCTTGAAGAAAGAAAGAGCATAAACAGGCATAGATGACAAGACAAATTTCAACAGAACCAAGCGACCTCTGAAAGATAAATGTTTAGATTTCCACCATGACAGTCTAGATTTAATTCGATCGGTTTCCAAAAAGACAACCGACGCGCGTCACCACCTATAGGCAGCCCCAAATATACAAAAGGGAGATTTCCAACCTTGCACTTCAAAACTAACACAGCCTTATTTAACCAAGACTCTTGGACATTTATAACATACAATTGACTCTTTGTGAAATTGACCTTCAACCCCGATATCGCTTTAAACAAGTTAAGGACAACACACATCGCTCAAACATTGGCCCAAAATTTTTCAGCTATTAATAAAGTATCATCCGCAAATTGTATTTGAGAGACAATTGTAGGCGCATCTGTACCCACCTTGTAACCGTGAAACAACTGATTATCAAACAAATACTTCATCAAAACACTGAAGCCCTATGCGGCCAAGAGAAAGAGAAAGGGTGTAAGCCGGTCTCCTTGTCTCAAACCCCTCTTCATAGAAAACTCGTCCGTTGGGGAACCATTAACCAAAGCCGTAGCCGTGCCTATGCACTCATTTATCCACTTCCGCCACAGAACTGGAAACCCCATCTTGTACACCACCTCATCTAAATATCTCCAATCTATAGAATCATAAGCTTTCTCGAAATCCACTTTGAAAAGAAGCAGTTCCTTTTTACACTTCCGAGCGTCATCCACAACCTCATTTGCCACCAGAATACCATCTATAATTTGGCGACCTTTAACAAAAGCAGACTGAGTTTCGGAAATAACCGACCCAATAATAGAACAAAGTCTATTAGCAGGGACCTTCACAAGAATTTTATACATACTTCCCACTAAAGAGATTGGACGAAAATCATTCAGACGTTGCGGGATCTCAACCTTAGGAATAAGGGCAATGAAAGTACTACTTATTCCTTTGGCCAGTCTCCCATTTCTATGAAACTCCACCAGAAAACGTATCACATCATCTCGAAGAATATCCCAAAAATCCTTAATGAAACCAAAGGTAATACCATCAGGGCCCATACACTTATAATTATCACAATCTCACACCGCGACCTTCACCTCTTCCACATAAAACAGTTTAACCAGGCTAGCACTCTCTCTATGAGACAACGATGGAAACTGAAGGGATTCCATGCTAGGGTGTTTCAAACTAAAAAAAACGAAAACATATGTTTGAAGTTTGAGAACTCATTTATTTTTCTTTATTTGTTTGTTGATTCAGCATGTTATGATTTACGCTCAGTCTAATCCAAAAAATTAGTCAAATAGATGAGAGAGTTGTATGACTTAAGTAGTACAATGATCATTTTTATATATTCAGTGTGGGACGAGAGCTGAGTCCATGACAACTTTCATATCGACACTGACTCCATAGTAGTCATTTCCTCTTGGGCGCCTTCACTCATCTATCATCAACATTCGATGGTGACCTATAATTCAACATATAGATGTCCCTCGTTAGGTGAAAGAACCTCATAACATAAGTCACGCATCAAACATTTTTATATGCTCAATATGAAACTCTTAACACGTCATCGGTTGATTATCATCTTAGACGTATGGATGAACAATATCATTGGAATTTCAAACAATTTTTAAACTATACTGCACGTTAGACCATATGAGATGTTTTTTCACTCTAAAAGCCACTAATTACATAGAACCCACTTTCGTTTACATCTGATTACTATTACTAATAAGGGTTAAATATGTTTTTGGTCCCTATAAATATGTCAACTTTTCGTTTTAATCCCTCTAAAAAATTTCTTCAACTTTTAGTCCCTCAAAAAAAATTTCATCTTCACTTTTGGTCCCTATTTTAAAGTAAAATCATATGTAAAATTCATATTTTTGAATAACAATTTGCAGAAAAATTCATAATATTATAATAATCTCTCCCAAAAAAAATTAGAATTTTTTAACAAAACATCAATTTAATATGAATTTTTATATTTTTTACGGTTAAAAATTCATATTTAGTTAATGTTTTGTTAACAATTCTAATTTTTTGTGGGAATTGTTTTTACAATATTCTAGACATTTCTGCACAATTTCATTAAAAATAAAAATATTTAATTAAAAATAGGGACCAAAAGTAGTGATTGAAAAATTTATGAGGACTAAAAATTGAAGGAAAATTTTATAGTGACTAAAACGAAAAGTTGACATTATAGGGACAAAAACATATTTAACTCTACTAGTAATTAGCAGAAATATTCCTTATTTAGCATTCATTTCCCAATTAATAATTTAATATATCGTGTGTGTACAAGGTGAAGATCCTCTCCATTTTCTAAATAAATGGAGATTGTCAATTACTATATATATAGTAATTGACAATCTCCATTTATTTAGAAAATGGAGAGGATCTTCACCCGTGTGTGCACTACCAAACAACTTTGCTAATCTCCATGTGGTCTCTAATAATGAGACTCAAATTAAGGATCAGTAAAATAAAATTAACCTAATCCACTAATCACTGCAAGCCAAAGCAAACACTACACTCTCTTCCTCTTTTCTTTATAGTACAAATCATTATTCTTTTTAGACGTGTTCGAATGTCATTCCCTCAATCACTGGCTCCAATCCCTAGAATCATATTGTTTATATGATTCACAAACACCAGATGAATTCCCCCTGGCCACTATTGATAACATTTGTTTTGCCTTTTCTTGCTACATTCTCAATCAAATGAAATATATTTGTAGTTTTGCTATGTCTAGTAGTACCATAAAGTATATTAAAATATTATTTAATTATGGTATGATGATAGTACCTGCACAAGATAAGATAACGATGACTTCAATTTAGTAAGCTAGCTAATGTTAAAATGTGTCAATTATTGAGCTTCAAAGTTAGAAGAAGTGCAAAAATTAGAGCCATTCAACTAACATAGGATTCTAAACTTCATCACATGGGTTGTCTCTTTACCACATGACTCTATGAGCAACTACGTCACAAAAGAATTTAGAGGGGAACCTTCTCACTCTAAGCATGGGTATTAGGCAAGGGGAGGGGTCACTTACATTACATATATACATATTTATTCATGTTCTTTTTAATACTCCATCATGTTCTGATCAACAAAATTTAATGTATGTACACTGAATTTTGAATCAAATACATCAATTTTTTGTTGATTTAACTTTCTCTTATAAATATAACTGGAGGAAGTAGTATTTTAACGTATGAGAATTCACTTTCCTTTAAATTTGTTTAGTCTTCTATATTAGTAAAAATAATTTGCATATAACAATTATAAAATGTCTTGTTAACTAGTGCCCTTAGAACAATGATTAAAAGTATAAATTTTAATTTTTAATTAAGTAATAACTACACTATTTTTAATAAAAAATTATTTATTTTAGTTGTTTAACCAATACCAGTAAGCATTCTCCATTATTATATCAGTAAGAAAAAAATTGCGTAGACTTTTAGACTAGATAGGTTGTTGGTGGTGCACTAAATGCTGATGAAAAAGGCTATTTAATTTAGATGTAGGGTACCATGTAGGAAGACCCTGAACTCTAAAAATAGAAGATGACAATAGACTTTGAATTCAGCTAATTGGGTCTGTGGAAACATGACTGTCCAATTGGTCTTTGGTCTCAACCAATCAAAGATAAGAAGCATATCCATGCAAGCATCTACCTACCCCATTTGCAAACAAAATGATCTCTCTCTCCCCTACTTTTTCGTTTTTCAAATTCATTCACATTTAGCTGTGCTTGATTGCTTTAATGCTTTAATTTATTTTCTATTTCAATCTTGATTGAAATAATTTTCGACAAAATCTTATATACTTCTCGATCAAACTCTGAATTATAAGAATCTTTTTCCACCGGAGACGAGAATGTTAAGACCAAAGAAAATTGCTTTGATATTTTTACCTAGGATTTCGGATTCCTGCTCCTATGTTCATGGATAGTGACACACATGCATACATTATAGACACAGCAAGCTACCATAGACTATAGTACTGTTTCATTTTTGTACATTTGAATAAATCAACAATAAGGAGTACAAGACTCAATTACCATATCAAATGAAGCAGATCACAAACATGCTGTAGACAAGTTCAATTATTTGACATCATGCTTCTTCAGCAGAAAGAATCTCTTCATGTTTAGAGACACAAAATCAAAAGAAATACAACCCAAAACTAAAAGAAGATCAAACATGCATGGTAAAGATGTCATGTTTATTTCTTTATACAAAAACAACATAATCTCTTAACTACCAAATTAAGCTCTAGCTAGAGTAAGAGAGGAAACAACTAAAACATAGAAATCACTAAAAAAAGAAGAAAAAGTTACATAACTTAACCAAATATTCTAGCTAGCTAGCACTATTTTTTTGGACGAGTTCTGAATCTTAGTGGATCGTGACAACAAGACCACCATGCACCTACAATACTTCATGACTAGCTAACACTAAGATATATAAAAGAAAAATTTAACTAACTAAAGTTGACATACATAGTTATATTTTTCCATCTCTATGATCAATTAGCTATAGCTCTTTCAACATGGCGTATGAACACAGTTTCTAACTCAGGTGGAGTGAAAAACTCTCTTGCTTTACCGCGATAATTCCATTTCAAAGAAGCTTTTCGTTTCCTCGGAGCCGGTGGACATATCAAAGTTGTTGGAATCCTTGATCCTTCCCCTTTTGGTGTTGTTGAACACTCTTCCTCCATGTCACTCTCCTCTTGTTTACTTTTCTCCAAAGGGATTGTATGTATTGGCTTCAAATTCAATGGTGTTCTTAAATTGATCACCCATTTTCTATTTTTCTCTGAATTTTCTAACCCTCCTTCCACTTGTGAATTGTCAGATAATAGCCCCATATTTAACCACAAAAAAAGTGTTGTGTATGAGGGAATAAAGATTATGGTTTTGCTTTTTTCTTGAGGAATATAATGAACCTAGTGGGAAAGTGAAAAGTAGCGAGGAGAAGAAAGAATAAAGAGAGGAATTGGAAAAGTTTTTTGCACTTAGAAAGAATTTAAGGAAAAAAGAAGTTTGGTTTAGGTTAAGTGGAAAAGAGCTTGTTTGAGAAGTTTGTAGAAAAGTGAGGGGACAGAAGGAAAGTAGGTTGAAAGAGTTTGAGGACTTTTTTATATATAGGGAATTTGGTGAGCGTGTAAAAATGATTGTAGTATTTTTTAAGATATAGAAATGGAAATTACTTTCAAGAATAATGGCACATGCAGTTGTAATTTATTAGAAATGTGATGATGGCAAAATGATATATTTGTGACATTACCTTTTATATCCACCGTAAAAAAAATATGCTCATGCTGTAATTTAATGACTTGCGTTGTATAAATTAGTATAAACCAAACCAAAATATAAGAAGAGATTCATGACTTGCTTGCTCCATAAGAAACTTAGGGTTTGTTCACTTTCTAGAAAGATTTTCTATTTTTAGTTTCTAAAATTTGTATTCATTTTAAATTGTTAATAAAGAGATAGAAGACTCAATTAGCAAACACTTGTGATTAGGGTTGTCACAAAAACCAAAATAAATTGAACTGCTGAACTGAATCGAACTAAACAAAAAAATAACTTAACTATTACTAACAATTTTAAAACTGAATTGAAACACTTAGGTTCGATTTGAAATAGGTCGGTTCAGTTCGATAGCTAAAATTCAATTTCGTTTGTTTTTTTATATTTTTTTCTTCAATAGTACTTATAATAACAGTTCGGAACAATTTAGTTCGATTTAGAACAATTCGATTTAGTTCAATTACTTAAATTTAGGAAACAATTAAATTCGGTTCGTTTCAATTTTCAACCTGATCCACCATGAAAAGCAAGCTAGTGTTTTGACATTTTAATTATTATTTTTTAAAATGTTAGATCTCCTTCCAAAAATTGTAATAAAAAGCAATTGGAGAGAGAGAAAGCTGAAGAAGGTTAGGTTGTGACGTAAGGGTGGTGGAGAGTATTGAATAGTAGTGAGAGACAAAAGAAGCAGCAGATGAATGAAGAAAGAGTGAGATGTTGGTGCCGTGACAGTAGCTGACCATAGACCAGGACATAAGACCACCCAAATATTGTTGTCCCATAACTATATGTTTCATAGGGTAAAAAAATCCTCAGACATTAATTTCATATATTAGGGTACAAAAGTTTGAAACTAAATTTAGTGTGTGAGAGTTCTAATATTAGACTATTTAGAAAAACAAAGAAAAAGCTATTAAAAAAAAAACAAAGAAAAACTACTTAATATTTTCCACTAAATTTTATCTAAAATATTTGGGTGCACCACTACACCATTTTAAAACAATTCCATGGTAAAAATATACTATTCTACCTTAGGCATTCCTATTATTTTCTTTCTTTTACAAAAGGATAAACAAATTAATGAATTTTATGTAAATACTAAAAAAACAAAAAGGATAAGAATATATATGCATATAGTGTAAAAACAAACATCAACATCTGTAGGGTTTCATACAAAGTAACTTTTTTTGTACATACTTTAAAATGTTCTATATTCCATATTCCATTTTAATAACTTTACCATATTGGGTTCTCGTAGCTTTACAACTTGGAAAAAGAAGGTCTTTTTTATCCCAAACTTTATCTGGTTTTAAATGTGAATAATAAATAACCTCACAAATTTGAAATAAGAAAATGAAAGCATCATAGAAATTTCAAAAGAAACAAAAGGTGAATTACAATGTACCTTTGCAACTTCTGGAAGCAATTATGGGTCATTTGTTTATTGCTTGAAACTATCAGTGACCAATTTAGTGCAGGGAAGCAAAAGGACAAAGCTTACCTACATTACTATATTTGTTGCTCTCTCCTAAAAAATATAATATGTGATCACATAAAGCTTTGAAGAAAGTATGAGTTTTAAATTAATTTGTATTATGTGTTTCAAAATTAGCCATATATTTTTTAAACACTAGTTACAACATCTATGACACTAGCTAATTTTATATCTGGAAAGAAAAGGATGAAAACAATTACAAATGGTTAAAAAATTAAGATGATTATGTACAGGCATTATTTTATTCAGTTTTCTATGATATCACTATTCTCCTTTTAGCTTCATGTTTCTTCATCCAATTCAAATTTTAATTGGTTAGAAATTCAAATAAAATGTATGTGAAAACAGGATTTTGACATTAGAAAAGCTGTTGGACACCATATTTTATACTGTCTTCAAATTATACCAACACTTGTTTTCTAGGAAAAGATACTGGAACAATGGAGAACAGATTTTCACTTCAACACCGTATAAAATACAGTCAGTTACAATTTTTGAAGATTTTCCGCCAACCACGGCGTGCAAAGACTGAGATGATTGCTGGGAGCCGCGGATGATGTACGGTATCACTGGGGAGATGTAAAAACTGTGTACAAATGGCACAGCTCTATTTATGGTGTATTTTTGTACAGTGTTCATACACAATATCGGTTTTCTGATGTCAAAATATCAGTGTTCATGTGAAAAAGTCCTAAAAATATATTCTATTTAAAACAAAAAACTTCATCATCTCCCAAATAATAAGGTTGAAGCTTTTCTTAGGACTTGTAAAACACAGGAGGACGACGACGATAACAACAACAAAGCCTTACCCCACTAAGTGGAGTCGGCTACATGAATCAAATTACACAATAATGTTCGATCATAAATCATATTTGCAAAACACATGACATAGAGATAAATTTATTTTTTTGACAGGAAAAGAAGACATGATTATTATATTCAAGATGATTGTTTGCCATCATGGCACAACATATAATAATACAGGTGCAATAGAGATTAAATATACATAGAAGATTGTCAGTGATATATAGAGAAGAAAAAAAAACTAAGGTTTAAGGAGGGTATGTTTTTCGATGGGATCGATTGAACTTTTTGAACGATTTCATTACAACCTTGAATAACCTCTGTGGTCATCATATTGTTCCATGAAATCATCATTGAACTTTTTGAAACTATCCATAATAGCAGGCATTTCTTCCTCAGCTGGTAATATAGTTGTCCTCAAATGGAACACCCTATACAAAGTTTAGCACAAAGAAGCGTAAGAAACTCGAAAAAGAAAACTAATAGAACGTACGGTCTGATTGGTCTGAGAAGACGTTTTCTGTTTGCATTTCTTATATTTGCTTTTAATTGCAAAGTTATACATTGTTTTCACTGTTTTCAGTATAAATCTTTTAAAAAGAGAACAAAGTGAAAACAATGAGTAGTTTTACAGTTAAAAATATAGGAAAAGCAGAAAACTTTCAGTACAAATCTTTTAAAACAGAGAACAAAGTAAAAACAATGAGTAGTTTTACAATTAAAAACAGAAATCATTTTCTGAAAGGTTTACTTGTGAGATGTATTAAGGCTCCATTTGGTCTGACACATTTTTATCTTATCTTCTCCTCTTAAAAGAAGTTGGGCCAAACAGTATTTTTTAAAAGATCTTAGTGAAAAAATGAACTTGTCTTGTATGAATAATTTGGTTGGTTTGAGAAGACGTTTTCGGTTAACATTTTTTGCTATTTTTACTTTTAATTGCAAAATTGTTCAATGTTTTCAGTACAAGTATTATAAAACAGAAACAAGGTGAAAGTAATGAGCAGTTTTACGATTAGAAGGAAAAATAGGAAATAAAAGAAGAAACCGTTTTCCGAGAGGTTTACTAGTGAAGTATTAGATCATATTTGGATAAACAACTTAATTAAGCGCTTATAGAACAACCACTTAAGATATAAGTGCTAATGTATAAGGCTATTTATATAACAAAAGATAAAATAAAGTCAAATTATTTTTATATAGGCTATAAGTTGTTTTCATATGCTATCCTGGAGAGCTTATGGAAATAAGCTGAAAGCAGCTTATGGACATGTCATAAGCTGTTTTCATAAGTTTTTCTAAACAATCTCACATGTGCTTATGCTAGTAGATAAGCTCAAATAAGTCAATCCAAACAGACCCTTAGAATGGTGGAAAAATAATTCTGATTTAGCCTAAAAATGGCATAGAAAAAGGGATAAAAGAAGAAAACAAAGTAATGATTGTGTACGTACCCTTCTTTCTGTCCAAATCCTGAACCAGGAACAGTGGATATGCCAGTGGCTTCCAAAAGCTTGAGACAGTAGTAAACATCTGCAGCTTTTCCAGCCTGTTTAGCAGTCTCTAAAGCTTTTGGTGGCAGTTTTATTTGAGGGAATGAATACATGGCACCTGAACACAACTCAATGGATCAATAATGGTTTACCAGGCCAAAACAGTTCAATAATGTTGCTGTAACATGAGAATACATGGAATGTGTTTCGAACACCGTCATTTATTTATATACCTTCTGTGAAATTACAAACAACATTCCTGCAGCTGTTGAATCCATCAGTCATGATCCTTGCTCTTCTTCTTAGTGATTCAAGTATTCCTTTGCTGCATAATAACATAGAGAATTGTCAATTTATTACTACCTAAAGAGCCGTCTTTTTATGACTTAGATCAGACATTTGAAAAGGTGTATGAGAGAAATGTTGATTTCTAACTATGTAGCATCAACACTTCAAATCAAATGTGCGTCTGGTGTCTGACATGTGTCAGTATCGGACACTAACACAATACTCACACGTGGTTACATTCAATCACTTTTATTTTCTTAAATAATTAGAAGTTAAAACATGTATCAGTGTCGCTATTGTGTTCGGAGTATGTGTCAGTGTTTCATAGATTTCTAATGTTTGAATACAACCCTACAAAAAACGGAAGTTAACCGAACGAAAATTTTGATTTTGACATTTAGCAAATTAGTCTTTAGGATGATTACCTCTCCCTAACAAATTGGTCATAAGAAATATCTCCAGGTTTGGGTGGATTGATCATTAGTCCCATCTGTAGAACATAGGTAAAAATGGGAAAGGGTGAGGAAAAGGAGAGAGGGAAAAGAGAACAAGTCACAATAAACTATCCAACAGAAAAACATAAGTGCTAACTCACAAATATTTGTGCTGGAACATTTGGACTAAGTGATATTGATGCAACTTTATAGATCTCATCAACTGTCTGCAAAAGAAAATGAGGATAAAAAGAAAAACATCAGCAGTGTAGCTACAACAAAAATTGAAGGTCAGACAATGTGCTTAAACACTTGCATGTTAAGTCAGATGGTCCTATATATCTAGACAACAGGCAATGAGTGCAAAAAGCTATTTTACCATAGCAAAAATATTCAGTTCATTAAATTACATGCGCCATGTACTGTTTCATGATGTCTCAGCTCAGTGGAAAGAGTTAAACTTTGAACCTCAAGGGATGGAGTTCAAATTCCTTCAGGGACGGTTGTAAAACGATCATTGGATTCATTTTAATTAATGAG
>Ga0228711_1001940_pt1 | contig 31276 bp, 16 predicted proteins | sample MedpolnodulmetaG_2_FD_177996 | JGI IMG/M metagenome (GOLD analysis project Ga0228711, IMG submission 177996) | Root nodule microbial communities from Medicago polymorpha collected in Santa Monica, California, United States - brown nodules | ecosystem: Host-associated > Plants > Roots > Nodule... | reverse complement strand
GCCTCTTCATTTTGATCTTATCATTCTTTATAAATAAAAAATCTCAACAAAATTTTAATCTTATCATTCTTTATTTTTTACAGAAAAATCATCATTTTTTTTTTATAAACCTAATCTTATCATGCTACTAAAAATTTCAAGTTTGATAAAAAAACGTTATATTATTTGAAGTTCTTGTTCTTTATTCAATCCAATAATATAGTAGGTACCAACATTTATAAGCTTCCACCGCAACTGAAACAGTCCTTTTCAATATTCACCACATAACATAAAAATGGGACCAATCATAGTAATCTTGCTGGTAGTGTCAATTGAACATATTGATAACGTTTATTTTTTAAGATAAAGTTAGAAAATTAGTGTTTGCAAACTCCATCCATGTTTTTAATTTGGATAAGGTGAGTTTCTTAGTTTATCTAACTTTATGATTTAAGTGATTGATTCAATTTAAATTAGCTTTTATAGTTTTATGGTATGCATTAAGAAAATATTTGCAACACCAAAAACTTGTTCTACCGGTAAAATGATTAGCCTTGGATCCGATGATGTCTTTGCAAGCTGTTTTTGAACTCAAATGTCTTCCTTATCTTGGATTGAGGTACAATCTCCTCACCCTAAATCTTTATTAGACAAAAATAAAAAATAGGAAGATAATTTGTGTGACTCTACCTATTTTTCTATTATTATTATTATTTTTGATAACATGATATTGGTATGAAGTTTCCACCGCCGCATAGTGGTGATTAATCTCGAGGAACATGTGAGGCACACAAATGTGTTCACCTCTCTCATATTAGAAGGAGTAGTGATATTTGAACAACCATTTGATACAACTTTTGGTGACAACTTCTTTTTTCTCTCTTTTCATTGGTTAAAAACAATGGAGAAAAAAAAGGAAGAGAGAGAATAAAAGGATAATGTAAGTATGAGAGAGAAAGTTGTTAAAAACCAATGTCTTCATCTTGTTATCATGTTATCAGTTGGTTCCTTAAATATTTCCTGGATTGGCTAGCTTCATTAGATTGTCTGCTTTATGGAACTAATGATCAAAACATGGTTGGTGGTTCTAATTGTTTTCTTGTCTGCAAACTATATGCAAGAATGTGTCAATGGAAAATCCCAAGTGCCTTGTCTTTTTATCTTTGGAGATTCTTTATCTGATAGTGGAAACAACAATAACCTTCCTACATCTGCAAAGTCTAATTACAATCCTTATGGAATCGACTTTCCGATGGGCCCAACCGGAAGATTTACCAACGGTCGAACTTCAATTGACATAATAAGTAACATTCTTTTAACTTATCCATATTATTATGAACCATGAAGTGTTTTTCTTTGTTCTTTTCTCTTGTTTCCTTAAACTTTTGATTCAATTTAAACTATAAAGTTATTTTGATTGCAGCTCAGCTTCTTGGATTTGAGAACTTCATTCCACCATTTGCAAACATTAATGGCTCAGACATACTCAAAGGTGTGAACTATGCATCTGGCGCAGCTGGAATTCGTACCGAGACAAGCATGGCTAAGGTTTAAATAAATTAGAAATCAAATAGCCTTTTCATTTCTTTGATTGTTCATCTTTAAATAAATTCGTATTGTTACAGGGTTTTGTCATCAGTTTGGGATTACAGTTAAAAAATCACAAAGTTATAGTTTCTCAAATTGCTAGCAGACTTGGAAGTCTTAACAAAGCTCAAGAATACCTTAACAAATGCTTGTATTATGTGCATATTGGCAGTAATGATTACATAAATAATTATTTTCTTCCCCAATTATATCCAACAAGCCACATTTATAGCCCTCAGCAGTACGCAGAAGCTCTAATTGAAGAGTTATCTTTGAATTTACAGGTATCCATTTTAACTGTGTTTTACTATTGCTTTCACCAAATGATTTAAATAAACACAATAGTAGCATATTAATGGAAGTTACAATATTTATAAATATAATGTTTTATAATAGAGGCATTTGAAATTTGTCACAGGCTCTACATGAAATTGGAGCAAGAAAATATGTGTTAGTTGGGTTAGGCCTATTGGGCTGCACTCCAAGTGCCATCTTTACTCATGGGACAGATGGGTCTTGTGTTGATGAGCAAAATGCCCTTGCATTCATTTTTGATTCCAAGCTTAAATCTCTAGTTGATCATTTCAATAATAAGTTCTCTGCTGATTCCAAATTCATATTTATAAACAGTACATCCGAGTCAGATAGCCAGAATTCAAATGGTAATAATTGTGTCTAGTTTACTTAAACTTCGATTCATTTACTATAATTAAAATCAATTTTACTGTGTTTGATTTCAGGTTTTTTGGTTGCAAATGCTCCATGTTGCAAAACAAGGTTGATTGGAGGGTGTATTCCTGATGAAAGGCCATGCTATAATAGGGGAGAATATGTGTTTTGGGATGAATTCCATACCACTGAGGCATGGAACCTAGTCACTGCAATAAGGTCTTACAATTCATATAATAATTTAGGCTTCACTTATCCAATGGATATTAAGAACCTTGCTGAACAAGAAACTATGAAGGAATTGGAGCCTATAAATGTAATCACATCAAAGCTTGGTGCCTCTAGTTAAATAGGTTCAAGTTATTATGCATTCATTCGCATTGATCTAAATTTATACGCTGTTACAATATTATATGGATATTTTCTTTTCCTACCTACATTTGAAATAAGCTTTTCATATCAAATAGCATTCTTGTGAACTGAAATAATGAAATACGTTTAATCGGTTATACCATCTTAAGTTTTATCTGATGTGTTTGATAAGTTAGTCGATAACTATATATAAGCTTGTATCTGAATTGTGATAAGGACAAAAGTAATTATTAGATTAGAAAGTGAAAATATGTTGGCCACACATTTACCCAATGTCTCAATTCTCTCCAATATTTTCGATTTTCTTAAGTTGTTGTCAAAGATGAGTCAGAACAACCTATTGATAGATCCAACAAATTGTTTATAAAGGGCTTCCAATGCCATAGAGGACAGTGATGACTACAATAAGCAACCACAAATGGTTCTAAAGGAGAATTTGGGGACTTAATATGAAGATCATATATATGAATTAACAAAACTAGTGTGAACTGTTTACTACAAATGCTACACCTTTGCACAAATGGTGGATAACTTTCAATCAAAGAGATGAATGAGCTGAAAAAATAGTGATGAGAAACTGTTGAGCAAACGTAATATTAAAGATAGTACTAATAAAGTTAAAAGGGGTACAAATCCTCTCCTGTGAAAAATTCATTGAAAGTTGTCCTGTGAAGATCCACACCTTTCAATGTCTTTATTTTTAATAAAACTACTTGTTGCAAGAATAATTGTGCGGTGTTGATTTCACTGCACACACTTTACAGCGAAGAGAATCTTCTCCCAGTTAAAAGTGGCATATGACGTGTGATAGTAGAGAGTAAAAATATGGTCTTTCTAGTCCCACATTGCTAGCAAAGAAACATAACATATGAACTTGCTCTATATAATATAATATGGCACTAGACGATCGACCCGCGCGACGCACAGGTCATATCGATTGTTATAATGATCAATAAGTTATATTTGACATTTGTCATGTATGTGTCAATCGAAAAACACAAATGTGATTATTATATGATTGTTTCCATCATGTGCAAATTTGCACATATTAAGAAGTTTAAAATAATAAATTTGTATTTTTTTAAAACAAAATAATAAGTTTGTATTGAAATGTACATTTTATATTAAATATATAATTTTTTAATTAAAAATATATTTTTCAAATTTTTTTTACTTTTAGTTGTTTTAACATGTGCAATGTTGCACATGTTAGACAAATCCTTATTAGATATACAATATAGCAATAAAATGTGCCTTAATATGTCCTTTAACGACGTATGGATCGTACCAAATTTGTAACGTATTTGAAAACATAATTTATTAAATGATTTGCTTGCATTTGATAATAAAAAAGAAAAATAAGAACTATTACCTAATTTAGAGTAAACCCAATGTATAGCCATATAAAAAATGAAAATGGTAAATAAGCACAAATTGCATCACAATAATTAAAGTTCGATTAAAAAATATGGTCAAATTGCAGCTTAAAAAACTGAATAAAAACTAATTATTTAGAGTACAAAGTTAATAATACATATCAAAAGCAATTATATAACCTGGTAGATCATTATCTTTGTCTCCTTGCTTTAAGTTGACAACAAAAAAACTGAATTTGTATGTCCTTTTATGAAAACTGCTCGAACCGAATATGTAAGTATATATCTATATCTATTTATTTATTTTACATGTGCTCATTGTTTTTGCACTAAATATACAATTTTATTGTATATTTAAACTGCATTATAACTGATCCAAATTAAACCGCATTAAAATACATAGGAAATTCTTTTTTGAATGGTTCATCCTAAACAAAACCAAACTAAAATTAAATAACATAGTGGATCGGTTAAGTTTGTCTTTAAAAGTGATCTAAACCGCATTGCGAACACACAAAACTTTTTTGCATAGCTTCATGAACGTGATAAGTTAAAATTCTTCTTTATAAGTGAACAATTTATACACACAATAGTATTCTTGAACTTAATTTAAGAGTACCTTATCAAAATGTTCATTTGTCTGAAAGCAAATTGGAATCCAAATTATATAGTTTCAAACATCACTATTATTTCTCAAGTAATGATTGACTAATGTAATTTTGATGAGATTATTGCAAACTCTCTTCGAATATAGATCTGATCCAAAGAGGTTAAATTTACAACTAACTTCAAGTAATCATACGTATGATTAGTGTTTCAAGTAACCATACACACGATTAGTGTAGTAATCAATAAAACTTTTAGTATTAAAAAATAGCACATTAAAAAGGATTTCGAAAATAGTATTTAAGAACAGCAAAAAGGATTAGCAAAACCGGGACTTAGTAGGATACACAACATCCATATGAAAAACAATGTAATAAAGAAAGAAAGAAAAAAGCAACTACATAAGGCTGGTACAACAAAGATTAAACAACATACAACATTGGTATTAAATTCAGTGTGCTATGTTCTATATATAAATTTCATAGTGTTGATATACTTATCGTTGTTAGGATTGATGTTGATGCTCAATGGTGCTGTCAATATCAATTAAAAGCAATCATATATAAAACTCAAACAAATTTTGTGTCTGGCTTACAATCTTAATAGGAATGATTTATTTATAACATTTTTTCTCTTACAACTGCTACATAACTTGAACAAAGGATAACAAATATGACAAACATTAGCTTTACAAAATCAGGTATGCTATCAAACATATCTCTTTTGGATAGTACTATACATGATAGATAGGTCATTTAAGCCTCAAGATATGAATATAAGGTGGATCTGATGGTTCATATTCCCATAAAGCCATATTTGTAAACGCAAAAATCGTAAGAAAGACACCAGAAAGCAATAGCAAAACCTTAACTCATAAGAAAACGAAAATGCAGATAAAGATAGCATCTTTTGAGGAAAAAAATCTCTTTGAGAAATTTTATGACATTTATGGCAGATTGGCTGTCCATCATGACTACCTCTTATGTAAAGGATGATATCTTTGTTGTTATGGCAAAACAAATCTCTGTGTGTGTATATATAGTACTTGAAATAAGTCAATTGTCCATTAAGCTCATTCCTTTCGTGTTCCTAATAGACATTCATCACTAATAATGATATTTAATGTGCATGTCTATTTCCAACGCTAATTAATTATTTTGTTATATAATTTCCAAAAACGGTTTGAATGTCATTAGTACACATTTATATCGAGTTTGTATGTTCCAATGGATTGTATATTCCAATGGACAATTAAAACACACATTCCTTTGCTTTAAAAAGATTTGAGAATAGGAGGGAGTGATATCTTAATTCAAAATTGCTTTAATGTTGTTTTAACAGTGATCGATGATAGGAGTGAATTTTTGAATTTCAAATGAATGGATGATGATTAAGATAACAGTTTATGAAAATTTAATTTCAAATGAATGAATAAATAATATTCTACAATCATACCAGAAAGATATTCAACGTGAAAAATATATAGAGAACCTTAAATATGATGTCATCCCAATTTGACTTGAAACATATTATTTTAATTTGCATCGTTTTTTTTTCCTGAAGGAAATTTGCAACCGTGTGTTATTAATGACAGTTAATATATAGTTGATTGAAAAATGTTCTACAATCATACTATATGCAACGTGCAAGATATATGGAGTACTTAAAATATGATGTCATCCAAATTTGACTTGAAACATATAATTGATTGAAAAATATTCTACAATTATATCATACAGATATGTACCGTGCGAAATACATGGAGTACCTAAAATATGATGTCATCCCAATTTGACTTGAAACAGATTTTTATTTAATGACAAACAATTTGAAATGAAATGAATTTATTGCGTGTTAAAAGGATAAGGAAGTCAAAGGCATGAATTAATTGCGTTGGAATGGGAGGGAAAAAGTCAGGAATAAATTCAGATCGTCTGATTAGGAAATGCTCTCAAATTTGAAATGAAATGAATTTATTGCGTGTTAAAAGGGTGAGGAGGTCAAACATGGAATTAAATGCGTTCGAATGGGAGAGAAATTGCTAGGTTAAATTTAGGGTTAAGGTTAGCTTGACCAGACAAGTTTTAGTAAGTAAGATATGAAACATCTACTGACGTAGTTGCTTGGTTGTTGTCCCAATGACGCTGATCCAGTTAGACTGGGAACTATAAACCTTTTTATTTATTAAGGCGGCAGTGGTTCTTAGTGTTTTTGGATCAACGACATTGAGATGGTTAAAAAGTAAAAAAAATTAGATTATGTTTGGAATTTTTTAGTTTGAATGGGAGGGCTGAAAAAATATAAGGGTAAATGGTGAAATCTTTTTTTTATTTTATTTTTTTTTACTTTTAGTTTGTCTAACATATGCAATATTGTACATGTTAAAGTAACTAAAAGTAATAAAAAAAAATTATTGAAAAAAATTATTTATTAAAAAGTTATATCATTTTCAATTTCTTAACATCAGCAACGAGTTTTTTTAGAGAACGATAAATTAATCCTTATAATTACTATATTTTTAATTTTAAGAATATTATTATATAAACCCATCAAAACTTCTCTCAAACATAATTAATACATTAATGCTAAGAGTAAGTCATTACGGATCTACTAGAGAATATCAAAGAAGAAAGGAAAACTTCATCAATATTCTTCATATACATTACTAATCATCATTCCCTATTTGTGCATGATGCAAACCTCCTTGATATTAGCCACATATCCATTTTGCCTCAACCAATTATGTTATGACAAGTGTATTTTCTCATGCTATTTTTAATCATAACATCTCAATTCAAATAACACTACTTTATTTATTTGGGTTAAATAAGTAAGTGGTCCTCTTAAATATATCAACATTTGATTTTAGTCTCCCTAAAATATTTCTTAGGTTTTTGGTACCTCTAAATTTTTTAATATATGAAATTAGTCTTTGCTCTACATTGAGTATTACACTAAAGCAGGGACTAATATCATAGATGAAATTTTTTACAAGGACCAAAAACTTAAAGAATATTTTAGAGGAACTAAAATCAAATGTTGAGATATTTAGAAGGACTATTTACTTATTTAACCCTATTTATGTTGGTTATGGTTTCTCAACATTCGATTAACCACAAGATAGAATTCAGAAGGCAAACACACGAGGTGATTGAGAATAATATATATGTAAAAAATAGATAACTTTCTTCTTCTTTTTTTCTTCTTCAATAGTCCTTTTTTAGCAATCATATAGAACATAATATTGGGGCCCGCGATAGTAATATTTTTGGTAGTGTCACTTTAACATGTTGATAATTTGATAACGTTTTTTTTCTTATTATATGAAGTTTGAAGATAGAATATTACTCTTCCGTGCTAAATTATACCACGTTTTGAACATCTAATCCGTATTAAAAAATGTAACTAATTTTGTATAAGAAAAATGTATGATGAATTGTTTTACAAAATTGTCCTTAATAAATGATATAAAAAAGATAAATTAAAGAATTGAAAAATAAAAGAGTAATACATAATTAATGCTATAATAAGAAAGCTAACATTAATGTTTTGTTTATGTTGTAAACCAACCTATAATTTTTGACAATTTTTTTCTTCCAAAACGACATATAATTTGGTACAAAGGAAGTAGTCTTTTGCAAACTTTATCCATTATTTAAAAAAATTCAGTATTAGATCCAAGAATAACTAAGGAAAAGAGCTCCTTCAAAATAAAATAAAAAACTAATGAGAGAGTCTAATTCCAATGTAACCATTTAAAGTCATCTTCTTAATATCCTTCAATTCTTCCATATCACATTTCAAGGAGCTAGCAAGATATTGATGCTGAGTTTGAGGTGATTATATTATTGCTTGCTAAGGAATTTGTGGCACCCTTAATTTGACAGGTGATTTTCTTGGTCTATCAAATTTTGTGAAAAGTCTCTCAACCACTAGTTTCTAGTTTCTAATGTGAGCAACAAATTTGAAATTTTCGGTTTCTAAATCGGTCCCTAAATTAGTCATTATATAAAAATCTTTTTATACATACTATAATTAAAATCAACTTATTGTGTTTGATTGAGGTGCATGCAAATATATAACCCTACTGAATGTTGAATGAATCTCAGGGTTTATGGACCTAATTAACAAGTTACTTCCCCAAAATAAAGTTTAAATTAAGTTCGTCTTCAAAGGAGAAACATTTGGTGACCAAAATTTAATCCGAACTTTTTTGGCTTGGATTCTTGCCAAATGCCTAATATAATTCATTCTAGTTATGTAATACTAATTTTATGATGATTATGGACCTAATTAACAAGTTTTTTCTCTAAAATAAAGTTTAAATTAAGTTTGTCTCCAAAGGAGGAATCTTTGGTTACCAAAATTTACCCTACCTTTTTTGGCTTGGATTCTTGCCAAATGCCAACTATATAGTTTATTATATTTATGTAATACTCATTGTATGATGATTATGGACCTAATTAACTAGTTACTTTCCTAAAATAAAGTTGAAATTAAGTTCGTCTACAAAGGAGGAACCTTTGGTGACCAAAATTTAATCTGAACTTTTTTGGCTTGGATTCTTACCAAATGCCCAATATAGTTCATTCTAGTTATGTAATACTAATTTTATGATGATTATGGTCCTAATTAGCAAGTTACTTCCCCAAAATAAAGTTTAAATTAAATTTGTCTCCAAAGGAGGAACCTTTGGTGACCAAAATTTATCCTACCTTTTTTTGGCTTGGATTCTTCCCAAATGCGAACTATAGTTCATTATATTTATGTAATATTCATTGTATGATGATTATGGTCCTAATTAACAAGTTACTTCCCCAAAATAAAGTTTAAATTAAGTTCGTCTCCAAAGGAGGAACTTTGGTGACCAAAATTTAATCCAAACTTATGTAAGCATGAGAATAGAAAGATCACATGTGTGTTTGGCACAGATCTGTGGTAAGGAATAATATGATAAGAATTCAAATACGAGTTCTGTTTCTGCATATTGAATGAATTCACCAAGTAAGATTCATCAAATTAGCATAAAACTAATGTGCTGTAACTTACTGCATTACCTTAAGATTTCATTAGTGAAATTTATTGGATAATACACACATAGAGGACATGCTTTGCATCACAAGCAATTAAGTTTAGAGTGATTAAGTAGCAATGTAGTGTTTCCCCTCCATTATAGTTTACTGTACTCTAGCTTTCATGTATAAATACTCCTTGTACCTTCAGTTACAAGTAATAAGAAAATCATATTCTACATTCATTTTCACTCTCTTAATATGGTATTAGATTCCTTCTCCTTGAAGGAGAAGGTTGTTACGATCCATAACCGTTTTTCTAACTGATTCCGTTGCGTTTCTCTTTCCTTCTTCATCTTCATCGCGAATCATCCACCATTTTCATGATTCTGCGCATGAATCTTCATGTTTTCTGCACTTGTGCTTGATTGAATTCATATTCAATCCTTGTTTTCTCGTGTTTTGATCGTTTTCATTTGCATTTTCTGCACTGCGATCGTTTTCACTCTCTTAATAAAATTGCACAATATGCTTGCTTGACAACATGTTTATAAAGGCTTCGAAATTATAGTTATCAACTTTTGTAAGAACTTAATGAGCATTATAAAACCAAGTTCACTACTATATTTTTGTTTTGCTGCAGCTGTTTCAGTGAATTAAGAGCAACTAGCACAATGTGATATACCAATACACTTGTAATGACGAAAGAATGAAGATAAGTTCATTCTAACTTAAAGTTTTTGTAATGTATTTAGTTCCAATTGAGTACTGTGTTATATCATCACCATTATCATCCCTTATTTGTAGTAGGGGGAACAAAAATCCACAGTTGTGTCATGAGTTGAAAATCCACAGTTGCCTTTGACATATATGATTTCATCTCTCAAGAGGTGGCTTACAATTAAGTGTTTGAGTTACAATGTAATGTTTGTTTGAGACCGTTGTGAATTCGATGAAAATCACACCAATAACAAACTTGATGTGTGGAGCAAGTGATAATCAAGCAACCAAAACAAAGTGTATGAAACAATAATAATCACAAGTCAAAAGTAGAAAACAGTGAGAGAAAAGAAGAGAGAACACAAGAATTTGTTTACCCAGTTCGGTCCAAATTAACCTAGTCTGGGGGAGAGAGCAGCCCTCCGGTCCAAGACAATGGGGTTTTCTATTCTTAACTTCAAATAAAATATTAAGGATGGTGGACATACATCAATTCTTTCATATACTAGAGGTCACCGTATAATTCGATCAATGCAAGTAAGTAGTACCAATATTACTATAACAAGTAGCAAGTGAGGTGTGAAAGTATAGTGTAAATTAAATACGGTCTTTTAGTCCCACATTGCTAACAAAGTAACATGACATATGCGAAGTTGTTCTATTAAAAATACATGTGAATATATCAGTGCCAAGTATATTTTGCACAAAGCTGTCTATTAGTTAATGCTGTCCCAATGACGCTATACTCGTGGTGGCATTGTTCCACCAACAGACTTTTCATTAGATCAGTCGTGTAGTTTGACAGTGGCATTGGACATTTTAAAAGTTTAAATTTTCTTTAAACATCAATTTATTTTGGTTAAATAATTTAGTGGACTTGAAATAATTCACTTCTACCATTCACAACAGAACAGGAAAGTGGGGCCGCGATGGCAATCTTTCCAGTAGTGTTATTTCAACATGTTGATAAGTGATAACGTTTCTTTCAACATGTTTTAATAACCAACAATTCATCCTTATCACATTTCAAGGTGTTGATGATTATATTAATGCTCACAAAGGAATAATATAATTATATTGATTATACTATTTCTTACAAAGGAATAAGATAATTGTATTGATTATTATATTATTGCTCCCAAGGGACTTGGTAGCTTCATTAGTTTTTCTGCTTAGATGGCATGTGAGATCAAAACATGGTTGATGGTTCTTATTCTTATCTTGTCTGCAAACAATTTGCAACAATTTGTCAATGGAAAATCCCAAGTGCCATGTCTTTTTATCTTTGGAGATTCTTTATCTGATAGTGGAAACAATAACAACCTTCCCACCTCTGCAAAATCCAATTACAAACCTTATGGAATCGACTTCCCAATGGGCCCAACCGGAAGATTTACCAACGGTCGAACTTCAATTGACATAATAAGTAGCATTTCGTTCAGCTTATAAGTGTTTTTCATTATTCTTTTCCTTTGTTACATTAATCTTTTGATTCAGCTCAAACTATAAAGTTCTTTTTATTGCAGCTCAGCTTCTTGGTTTTTATAAATTCATTCCACCCTTTGCAAACATTAATGAATCAGACATACTCAAAGGTGTTAACTATGCATCTGGTGCAGCTGGAATTCGTATCGAGACAAGCATGACTACGGTATAAATAGATCAAAGAGCCTTTTCATTTATTTGATTGTTCATCATTATCTTCAATTAGTTTTTAGTAGATGACTTGAGTATTTTTGTGACATTGCTCATACATATGCCACGAAAATAACATAATTTCTGTGCAGGGTTTTGTTATCAGTTTGGGATTACAGTTAGAAAATCACAAAGTTATAGTTTCTCAAATAGCTAGCCGACTTGGAAGTCACAACAAAGCACAAGAATACCTTAACAAATGCTTGTATTATGTGAATATTGGCAGTAATGATTACATAAACAATTACTTTCTTCCTCAATTCTACCCAACAAGTCAAATTTATAGCCCTGAGCAGTATGCAGAAGCTCTAATTCAAGAGTTATCTTTAAATTTATTGGTATCCACTAAAACTCTCTGTGTTTCACTTTTATTTTACAAAATGATTTGGATAATTACAATAGTAGCATATTAATTGAAGTTACACTATTTATAATATGATGGTTTAATAATGTTATTTATTATTTGTAAACAGACTTTACATGAAATTGGAGCAAGAAAATATGTGTTAGTAGGGTTAGGCCTTTTGGGCTGCACACCAAGTGCCATCTTTACTCATGGAACAAACGGGTCTTGCGTTGATGAGGAAAATGCCCCTGCATTGATTTTCAATTCCAAGCTTAAATCTCTAGTGGATCATTTCAATAATAAGTTCTCTGCTGATTCCAAATTCATATTTGTAAACAGTACATCAGAATCAGATGGCCAGTACTCAGATGGTAATAATATTAGTTTTACTTGAACTTCAATTCACTTTCACAAAAGAGATGTATAGTATTTAATATTGTGTTTGATTGAGTTGCATTGCATGCAGTATATATAACCATGCTAGATGTTCCATGGGTTTCAGGTTTTTTGGTTTCAAATGCTCCTTGTTGTCCATCAGGGTGTATTCCTGATGAAAGGCCATGCTATAATAGGAGTGATTATATGTTTTGGGATGAAGTCCATCCCACTGAGGCTTATAACCAACTCACTGCAACGAGGTCTTATGATGATTCATATAATTCAGGGTTCACTTATCCCATGGATATTAAGCACCTTGTTGAACAAGAAAGTGATATGGAATTGGAGTCCATAAATGAGATCACATCAATGCTTATTGCCTCTAGTTAAATAGGTTCAAGTTATTTCTATGCTTTCATCTATCGGTACGTTGGCACATTATGTCTTGATTTGTCTTAATTATGTCTAACTTTTTCGTTTATTAAGGATAAGTGGACATACATCAATTATTTCATTACTGCAAGTAAGTAATACTGATATTATAGTTACAAGAACCAAATGAGATGTGAAAGTAAATATAGTATTTTAGTCCCACATTGCTTGAAAAAAAATAATGTATGTGAAGTTGCTCTATATAACAACATGACATGTAAAACCCAATATTTTCAATTTGTGTGCGACGGTGCCTAGAGACTATTTCTGTTTCAATGACACAATTGTGGTTTACCTTTATTAAGACTGTTGACTTTTCAATTTTTTATATTAGAGGAGCAGTGTTGTTTTTGTAAAGTGTATGCCACAATTGTGATATTGGAAACGGTTTAAAGAGTTTAATGTTTTGTTTTTTGGATCTCAACAATGATTGACCTTCAATCATCTTTGTGGAAAAGTATTTTATAGGTCTAATGCATTATTTGGTTGAAGTTTATTTTTTATGTTAGTCTTTTTAGTTTTAAATTTGTCATTTATAAAGTGAAATGGTTTTGTTCAATAGTTATGTTTTTTTTGTAAGAAATGTTTGTTCTAAAGTGCTTACATTTAACATTTAGGTGGACAAAAAGTTTTTATGACACCAAACAAAATTAAATATACATATTTTCTTCTTGTTATTTTTCAATTCAATCATGATTTTACATTATAAATTTTATTTTAAACTAAAGACTCAATAATGCTAGTTTTGAGATTTTTCAAAAAACAAAATGCTAGATTTGTGAGTGATAATTTGGATCTATCAACATAACACAAAATCACATTAACCTAGTATGATGGAAATAAGGTAAATGTGTATATATTTTATGCTTTAAAGGACCATATGTTCATTTTTACTGGCATAAAAGACCAATTTCAAAAATAAAAACACTAAAATGACCAATCCGGTACTAAGATTAAACTAAAAGGACATTGTCCCCGTGAACTTAGCTCAGTTGGTAGGGACAATGCATAATATATGCAAGGTCCGGGGTTCGAACCCCGGCCACCACAAACTAAAAGTACATTAGGATGCTTTAAGGGTCCGTTTGGATTAGCTTATTTTAGAGCTTATATAAAATAGCTTATGCAAATAAATAAATTTGTATGATTTATAAGTTTTTAAAATAGTTTATGAAAAAACAGTGTATGAAGATACAATTTTCGTTAATGAGAGCTTATAAATTAAAACGAACCGACTTGCTCTTCCTTCTCACTAAACCTTCCAAACCTCTCCACCGCCTAGATCTAGCTCCACCACAATCCAAACGGTTCTGTCACCATGTAACTCAACCTTCCGGTGGTGCGACGAGGCTCCTACTCCGCACCACCGCAACCAGTCCGTCCGGTGATGGTTCTGGTTTGTTTTGATGTTCGTGATGACCCTATTTGACGAGGTGGATCTCTGCTCAACAGACTTCTCTCCTTCCTCCGGTGATCTTCGTCTCTTTTGTTTAATCCTCCTCTGTCGCCTTTCCTTTGGATTGTCGTTGTTGCAAGGAACAAGGAGGTTCGTCCCATACCTGAGTTAGTCACAGATTGGCGGAGGATCTTCTGCGTGTTGTTGGGTTTACGCTTCTCTGATCGTGAATTCATGCTGGTTATTTTTGGATTTGGGTTTGTTTTGGATTTTGCTGTGGGTTGGTGTGGGTTGATCGTTTGTCGCTGTCTGCACCGTCGATCTGTGTGTTTTTGTTTTCTGCCTGTGTTTCGTATTGTTCTGTGTACTGTATTGTCCGTTTTTTATGTGTTTGTGTTTCAGATCAGAGATTGGGTGGAAGCAGATTTGACCTATTTTGAGGAGGTTCAGTTTCGAAAACCCGAAAGGGTCTGGTTTCTTAACCCGAAAAGTGTTGTTTTAACGTGTTCGACTCATCCCTCGATCTAGGTTCAAACACGTTTGTTCTTTGAAATTGTTTGAGTTGGTGTTCCTGTCCTTGACTCACTGATGTTCCAGGTTTGTTAAGATCTGTAGGTCTCAAGACTTCAGGGATGCCTCCACTTCAGTACTGACTCATTCTCCGTCTCAGTCTTGTGATTGTTCGGGGGACTGTTAGGCTCGAAAGAGCTTTTATGTCTGCTGCTTGTTCAGGGGGTTGCTGGTACGTGGATTTTGATACCGTGTTGACGGTCGATCCATTCACCATTTCTGAACCCTTTTTAATCCGATGGGCGCTCACTCTTCATCTTTTTTTGTAACTTGGTTTTGTGTCCCTACGCGGGTTCGCTGGGTTGCGCTCGTGAGAAGTGATTGCTTTGTTAGGATTAATTAGGGTTGATCCACTGGTTTGTATTATCTTGTTTTATTCCCATTTGGGCTACACCTGGGTCAGGTCTAATGTCCCCAAGTCTCTGTATCTTGTTATTTTTATTTAATCTATTTCTCCTTTTGCCTAAAAAAAAAATTAAAAGAAAAGTTTATTTATTCACATAAGCTATTTTTCATAAACTCAAAATAAGTTCAATTCAAACGGGTCTTTTAGATGTATATATGATCTACCGTTTATTCTTAATTGTGTGGTCCGATCAGTTATTTCTACGTGTTCATTCTTTTACTACCTACATTTGATACAATCTTTTCATATCAAATATCATTACTGTAAACTATAATTAAATCAAATAAGTTTAATTGGTTCTGCCGCCTTACGTTTGATTCGATTTGTGTTTGATAAATTGTTGATTACTTTAGCAAAAGACGTGACTCACAATATCTTCAATTGGTTTTCGGTAAATGACTACAGGACTATGCAGTAATGGTACACAATCACCACACACGGCACTAACCCATCAATATAAATAATAATTTGGGAAAATGATATTGTAAATGTAACTAATAATTTCTTGAATTAAATAAAAATGTTGTTAGCACTGCTCTTAATCATTAACTCCTTGTCATGCCTATTAATTGAAGTTACACTGTTTAAAATATGATAGTTTAATAATCAAACACAGACACCATACACTATACATACACATCCACACTGGTAGAAATTTGAGAAAATGACATAATTAAATATAGTCACATGTTGTGGAGTTGTGTCGGTGTTAGACATTGACACGTATTGGACATCAGACACACCTTTAATCAAAAGGAGGTTAATTAACAACATAAATTAAAGGAAAAAAATATAGAATTCATTTTCAAATTGAACTTTTTTTTGGGGTTAAAATACAATGTCACATTTTTTTTATTTTTATTTTTGAAAGATTGTCACATTTTTTATGTTTCCCTCATTCATTCAATCCAATAATGTTGGCAACATATATCAGCTGCCACCCCAACTGAAAGTCTGAAACGGTCCTTTTCTACCATTCACTACAGAACAGAAAAGTGGGGCCCGCGATGGCAATCTTTCCGGTAGTGTTATTTCAACATGTTGATAACGTTTCTTCCTTAAGATATATATGAAGTTAGTATATAGTTTTTTCAAACTCTTTCCATCTTCTTAAGAACATTTCAAGAAGCTATCTAGACATTGATGCTTTGAGTTTGAGGTGAATATATTATTGCTCGCTAAGGAATAGTTGTAGCACACTTAATTTGGCAAAGGTAAGGTAAGTTTCTTAGTTTATTGCTTGAATATGAAGAAATTAGAATTTTATAGTTCTATGGCATGCCACACACACATCATACTTTGTAGTGTGTAGAGTAAATTAGCTTTTAATAATGTACCTTGTAAAAAACCAATTTTTTTTTTTTTAAAATGGAGTGGTCCCATCATTAATATTTATGTCTACAACTTGTTGGTTGGTTTTATGTCTTCAACTTGTTGTTGGTTGGTTCCTTAATTATTATCTGGATTCAGTAGCTTCATTAGATTTTCTTCTTAGAGATGGATTCTATAATCAAGACATGGTTGGTGTTGCCTATTCTTGTCTTGTCTGGAAATTATTTGCAACAATGTGTCAATGGGAAATCTCAAGTGCCTTGTGTATTTATCTTTGGAGACTCTTTATCTGATAGTGGAAACAACAATAACCTTCCTACCTCTGCAAAATGTAATTACAAACCTTATGGAATCGATTTTCCGATGGGCCCAACCGGAAGATTTACCAATGGTCGAACTGCAATTGACATAATAAGTAACAATTCTTTCAACTTGGCTATATTATTATGAAATTTAATATCTCTCTTTTTAATTAAGCTCAAACTAAAGTACTTTTGATTGTAGCTCAACTTCTTGGATTTGAGAAATTCATTCCACCATTTGCAAACATCAGTGGTTCAGACATACTCAAAGGTGTGAACTATGCATCTGGCGGAGCTGGAATTCGTATGGAGACATACTCGGCTAAGGTTTAAATTAGTTTTTAGTAGATGATTTAGAGTATTTTTGTTACATTACTCATACACATGCCGCAAAAATAACATTATGTCCGTACAGGGTTATGCTATTAGCTTGGGATTACAGTTAAGAAATCACAGAGTTATAGTTTCTCAAATTGCTAGCAGACTTCGAGGTATTGACAAAGCTCAAGAATACCTTAACAAATGCTTGTATTATGTGAATATTGGAAGTAACGATTACATAAACAATTACTTTCTTCCCGAATTCTACCCAACAAGTCACACTTATAGCCCTGAGCAGTATGCAGAAGCTTTAATTCAAGAGTTATCTTTGAATTTACTGGTATATGACCACTCAAAATCTCAGTGTTTTACCCTTGCTTTCACTAATTGATTCAATATATATAATATGATGATTTATTAGTTCCATTTGATTCCAGGCTCTACATGACATTGGAGCGAGAAAATATGTGTTAGTTGGGTTGGGACTTTCAAGCAGTACTCCGTCACTTTTCAATTACAAGCTTAAATCTCTAGTGGAACATTTCAATAATAAGTTCTCTGCTGATTCCAAATTCATATTTATAAACACTACATTAGAGTCAGATGCCCAGTCAGATGGTAATCATTTTAGCTTACTTAAATTTCAATTTACATAATATAATTAACTACAGTTTAATGTGATTGATTGAGGTTTATACAATATATAATCATGCTACATGTTCAATGAATCTCAGGTTTTTTGGTTTCAAATGCTTCGTGTTGTCCATCAAGCTCGATTGGATTGTGCATCCGTGATGAAAGGCCATGCTATAATAGGAGTGAGTATGTGTTTTGGGATGCAGTCCATCCCACTGAGTCTTGGAACCTACTCATTGCAACAAGAATGTATGATTCATCTACTAATTCAGGGTTCACTTATCCAATGGATATTAAGCACCTTGTTGAACAAGAAATTGAAATGGAATTGGATATCACTTCACAGTTTAGTGCCTCGAGTTAAATGTGTTCAAGTTATTTGTATGTGTTCATTCTTATACTACCTACATTTGATTCAATCTTTTCATATCAAATAACATTTTTGTAAACTAGAATGAAATCAAATAAGTGTAATTGGTTCTACCACCTTACAAATGATTCTATTTGTATTTGATAGTTTATTTGATAAATTTATCAAAAGATGTGACTCACAGTTAAGTGGATCATAATGATGATAATTAAGTTGGTTTTTACAATTGTTAATGGGTATGTAGAATAAACAAAATCTGACAATTGGTTGGCCTCCAATTGCATAGAGAATAATGAATAATGATAACTTATCTTCCTTCTCTTATTCAGTCAAAGAAATGAAAGAACTGAAAAAAACGTGATGAGACATTGTTGTGCATGTTTTCTGGCATAGTGAAGTGTGAAAGTAGAGAGTATAAAGATGGATAGAGTTCCGAGTGTCATTGAAAGACATGCAATCCTGGTTGCTACTGCATAGAACAAATTATGGTTGAGGTTATAACAGAATTTATTTGTCTGCTATTGGAAGTGTAAAACAAAGGTCACTTTTTATTTGTGCTTGTGCAGGGTACTTGGTTTTGACTCTCTGTCAAATTGTATCAAACTTTGTAGTCTGTACTATAGTGTTTCTCAATAAATTATATTGTGTTCCTTACTATAATATAATATAGTTTTAAGTGATCAAGACTAAGAGAAAAGTTTAATGAGAATTAGGATAACTAATTAAGTGGGAAGTTGCTTAACGTGAATCTGTTCCAAAGGAAGTTCCTTCCGTTCCACATCAACACTACCATGAGTTTAGTTCAGTCAATATAAGGGGGAAGATGTCACTCAAAGGGAGCTCGTGAACGTTGAGAACCCATCTCAATTGTTGAACGAAAATTAGGGGTTCGTTACATTAAGTCTAGCGTTCGTTATCTCAAGATCTTTTGTAATAACCCACGTCTGAACCTAGAAATTTAGATTTAATGTTATTTTCTGGATGCTGGACTTCTGCATTTGTTTCTGGTGTTTACATTTTTGTTTGAATCATAAAGAAATGAACAAGCTATAAGGATTTGAGTAGCGAAAACATGAGAATGCAGAAAACAATTTCTCAATAAGCAAAAACTACAAAAATGATTTCTTGTTCTTTCGTTCCGTGAAATCTGAAAGTGCACGTTAGGATCTGTTATGTCACGTTCTATGTGCATTCTCTTTGTATATTTAGGAAACTCAGTTTTCGGAAAAGATACATATAAGCATGAGAATATAAAAGATCACACCTGTGTTTGATGGAGATCAGTGGTAAGGAATAGTATGATATAGAATTCAAATATGAGTGCTGTTTCTGCTGGGTAATTTTTATTCTGCATATTGAATGAATTCACCAAGTAGGATTCATCAAATTAGGATGAAATTTATGTGCTGTCATTTACTGCATTACCTTAGGATTTCAATTGTAAAATTTCACAATATGCTTGACAGCATGTTTATAAGGACTTCCAAATTATAGTCATCAACTTCTACGAACTTCACGTGCATTACATTCAAGGGAGATGCTACCCCAATGCTAGCTAGTGTTAAGAAGGCAAGTTCACTAGTTTATTTTTATGTTTGGCCAAATACCTCCCCAGGTCCTTTAAGTTTCATGTTTGTTTCAGATAGATCCTTTAAGTTTCTAAGGCTTCAGATAGGTCCTTTAAGTTTCGAGTTTGTTTCGGATAGGTCCTTTAAGTTTATAAGGTTTCAGATAGGTCCTTTAAGTTTCGAGTTTGTTTCAGATATGTCCTTCCTATCAACCTCCGTTAAGCCAAAGTTAAATGACCTATCTGAAACAAACTCGAAACTTAAAGGACCTATCTGGAACCTTATAAACTTAAAGGACCTATCCAAAACAAACTCGAAACTTAAAGGACCTATCTGAAACCTTAGAAACTTAAAGGACTTATGTGAAACAAACGTATAACTTAAAGGACCTAGGGAGGTATTTGGCCTTTATGTTTTGCTGCAGCTGTTTTGGTGAATTAAGAGCAACTAGCACAAACGACGAAGATAAGAGTAAGGTGAAATACCAATACACTAGCACATGAGACAACATTTTAACAAAGAAACAGCGTCTATTTGAAGAAAAAGCTAAATTTTTCCTTCTCCATCATAGCCTTCAAAACTTGCATTCAAAATTAATCTGGAATTTGAATTCAGAATTAGTCTGGAATGGATATGGTGAATTTTCTGGTTTAATACTCATATAGCTTCCATACAAACCCCTTAAGAATACCACCCTTATTGGATAATGCCTTTGACACTGCCAACATATATTTCATCCCGCAAGAGGTGGCTTACAATTAAGTGAATGATAATTGAGTTGGTTTTTACAATGGTTAATGGATAAGTTACAAACAATTGAACTAGCTTCCAATTGCATAGAGGATAATGATAACTAGTGTAAACTGTTTACTACAAATGCTACACCTTTGCACAAATGGTGGATAACTTATTTGCCAATGGATATTAAACACCTTGCTGAACAAGAAATTAAGATGGAATTGAAGCCTGAAAATGAGATCACATCACAGCTTCGTGGTTCTAGTTAAATATGTTCAAGTTATTATTAGTAGTATGCATTCATTCTTAAGATGGTAATCTTTTTAGTAGTCTCTCTTCATCAACGTGTTGATAATTCTTAAGATGAGATTAGAAAAGTAGTCTTCTGCAAAGTCGATCCATCTTCTAATAATAACCCTTTTCATCCTTATCACATTTCATGGAGATATATGTTGTCATATTGATGCTTTGAGTTTGATGTTATGGTGATTACATTATTGTTCACGAAGGAATAATGTGACTTTCTTTTACGTTTTAAGTTATTGATTCAAATTGAAATTATCTTCAATAGTGCACTCCAGACTTGAATATTTTAACTATTTATTACAAATGCAAATGTGGTGTGAAAGTTGAGACCTTGAGAGTATCCAATACCATATTTTCTGTTAGTCCCACATTGCTAGCAAAGAAACATAGAACATGTGATGTTGTTCTATATAAGATGGTATGTCGAGCATAACCAAATGTATTCTCGGAGTTGATGTCTGTCTACCGGCAATTGTTGTCTCAATGACTCTGATCCTCGAAACCTTTGCTTTGTAACTGCCTATTTATTATGTAGTCTCGGAGCAAGTGTTGTTGGATCAGTGACATTGGACAATTTAAAAAAGTTCAAAAGTTTATTAAGACATCAAAATTTAATCGCTACCAATCTATAGGTCAAAACTTGATCAATTTAAAAAAGTTCAAAAGTTTATTTAGACATCAAAACTTGATCGCTACCAATCTATTGGTCAAAATTTGATGGCTACCAATCTATGGGTAGCTTATAGTTGATAAGCTTGTCAGGGAAAAAAAACTTTGGTAGCAACATTTTCATTATTTATATTATGGGTAGTGATAACTTGTGTCTTTAGGGCACATGTTAAGAAACCCAAAATAAGAAATATTCTATAAAATTTTGTGCATCTAATTAATTAAAAAGTTAAAGATTAAATGTAATGTATACATTCCAATAAATTTTCTATATTTGATTCATTAACTTGTGTTTTAAGGGCACAAGTTAGCATTTCCCTTATATTATATATAAAGAAAATAGCATGTTTTAACGACTTTTTTCTTTCCAAAATTTCCCTCAACTTTCAATACAAAAATAAAAGTGTAACAATACATGTCCAATTTTTTTCTTTTATCCTTTCAAAAGTTTAACAAACTAGATGAATATATTTATACTTACTTTAACATTATCCCAATTATATTCTTAAACAACTTTTTATATAATAAAGATTGTTATATCCATGGGACACCTCTACTATGAATGCCCTTTTGAAAAAGATAAATCTTAAAATTACGAAATTTGAATGAGTCATTTTGATCCTTTTGTCATCTACATGCTTAAGTTTAATATATTTGACAAGGTTTATGTTCCCTTACATATCTTTAAATACACTTCACAGTTAACGTGACATCACTAAATCTTAATTGATCATATTTATCTTCTAAGGATCGTGAACTAACATCAGTTCTTTCAAATACTAGAGACCACAGTACAATTCGATCATAGAACATTAAAACAGTGCATGTAAGTAGAACTGATGTTACTATTACAAATACCAAGTGAGGTCTGAAAGTGGATAGTATAAATACCATGTTTTCTGTTAGTCCCACATTACTAGCAAAGAAGCATAGAACATGTGATGCTTTTCTATATAAGATGACATGTTAAGCATCAATGTATTTTCAGAGATCTCTACTAACAATTGATGTCTCAATGACTTTGATCTGATGCCTTTTTGTGCTCTGAAACTGCCTACTTTTCCAAGTTTTTATTTGATCGGTAGTGTAGTTTCGGAGCAAGTGTGTTGGATTAGGGACATTAAACAGTTTAAAAAATTCAAAATATTCTTTAGACATCTGAACATCATGTTAGTGGGTGTAACCCTAGCATTTCTCTATTCTTAATTGTGTGGTCCAACCCAAATACTCTATCTTCATCTTGTTATAGGTTGGTTTCTTATTTATTTATTTCTTGGATTCACCACCTGAGTGGATTTTATATACTAGTGGTTGTTAAAACTGTTAATAGTAGAATCCGACTGCTACACAACTATAATGTCTTATGCTTTCATGCAGCTGGTTACGAGGCTAACTGCATTACAAGTAGAATACAAAGCCCACTCACTATACAAAATACTAGAGGATGGCCAACAACGTACTCTTTAATGTACATTTTTTAACACATTCTTTTTAATTTGTTAAAATCCACGTGAATCTCACCAAATCATGTGAGTCACGTAAATATGGTGGGCTCATGTGAATTTTAATCAATCAAAAATAATATTGAAAAATGTGTCTTAAAAAGTAAGTGAAATATATGACAATGAAAATAAATTAAAATTTAACTATATTATAATTCAAATATTGAAATACTATTGTGAAATATATAGGGATGCCAACTTACGGATGTAAACGGAAATCCTCGTGGGAACTGCCTCAGTTGGGGATGTATGGGTGGAGATTTTTTCTTCGTGGGGACGGAGATGAGGGAGAAAGTCCCCTCGATGATAGTGCGTGGATGGGGACAGAGATCAAACGCTCCATTTTGTGGGGACCACATTTTTGAGAAATTCACTAAAATAAATTTTATATTTTTTCGTAATTGAATTTAAATTTTAACTATAAAATAATTTAATTCAATAAGTTTAATTTTTTTTTTCGAAATGGCTTAATTGCTCTTTTAATCCTTTAATTATTTTTTTAGTATCAGTTTGGTCTCATAATTAATAAAAAGTCTGTTTGAATCCTTTAATTTAATTTTTGTTACACTTTTTGGACCCTTCCGTTAGGTTTAATAAAAAACATTAAGTGTAATACACATGTCGTTTTGGCATTGACTCTAGAAATTTTGTTATCTTTGTTTCTCATCTTTATCAAATTATATTCATCAATTAACCCCACAAAACAAAAACAAAAAATCTACTCTTTTTTTTTTTTAGAGAAAACAAAAAATCTCTTAAAAACAACCCATACCATCACCAACAACAACAACTTATATCATCACCTAGAAAAATCCATAAACCCCACCTTATTTTCTCCTCTCTGAACAACAACAACAACACATACCATATCGAAACAAAACTAAGAACAATCGAAACAAAGGGAAAAAGGAAGATGAAGCTAGTTACTTGTTCAACCATGGTGAAGAAGCTTGGGAATTTCGCAGAGGAGAAATGTGTGTGTGTTTGTTTCGCTGCACTCGAAAACCCTTTCACTGAAATTTGATGAAATTTGAGAAACCCTAACATATTCACGGTGGTTTGAATATCTTGGAAACTCAGATTTGATCTGAACATACACACATCCAGTTGATGCACGTTTTTGCTTTCTATGAATGTTAAAATTGGATCCTTGCGCAGGAATGGATTTTTGATGGTACCAGAGAAAGAATTGAAAAGAAATAGGAAAGGAATTGATTATGAAAATAGTGGTGTAGTGATGAGAGGGTGAGGATGATGAAAAAATTTATGATGATTATTTTAAGTTTTTAAGTTTGTTGGGTTTTTTGATGAAATGATGAAAAATTGAAAGGAAGAAAAAAATCAGGTGGTGACAATGTACTATTACTTACAATAGACCTTCAAAATCCAATCGTTTATGTTTTAACAAATAGATTAAACGGTTAAGATTAAAAAATTAATGAGGTTTACGGAGAACCATCTATAAAGTTAGTGCATCTAAGACATTTGATTTGAAGTTAACCCCGTAACGGAAGGGACCAAAAAGTGTAACAAAAATTAAATTAAAGACACAAACGGACTTTTTATTAATTATGGGATCAAACCGATACCAAAAAAATAATTAAGGGACTAAAAGAGCAATTAAGCCTTTTGAAATATTATTTTTGTTTTTTTGTTTTGAAGAAGTCAAACTATAGCATCAAAATTGAAATCGAAGAGAATAGAAATTGAAACATTGAGAAAAACATAATTCAAAGTCCAAAGCCAACACCTATTTTTTTTTTAATTTATTATGCACATGTGGTATAACAATTTATAATTAAAATAGTTATTTTTATGTAGTAAATAGCTCAACAAATGACATCTAAATTAACATTATAAACTCTGAGTACGAATATCATTACTTTCATGTTTGCATCCATTAATTAAATGTGTTAAAATATCAATATATTTTATCTGTTTGCAAGAGTTAACCTACCCACTTTACGCCCACGGCGGGTTTTGTCTACGCATATTTTTGTCATCCCTAATAGTTGCTACATCACGAAAAAATTGTTAAGGTATGTTTTTTTTATGCATTAATCGGATACCCTTTATGTGCAACAGTAGAGACTAATCCATCGAACAGAGTAGGACCACAGTGACTGACAAAACTCTTCTCATGATATTTAGCAGTGTTGCATTCCTAGGTTTAAAATCGAACTTAATAACTCATGACCTCTAATTAAGCTGAAAGTGACATGTCATCTTAATACACTTAACTAACATTATATGTAGTATTCTAATGATGGATCAATCCAATATAAATATTACTCATAATATATCTTTATATCTATATGAAGACTTGACAATTCTTTATCCATGATCCGCGAGACATGATCATCAGTCTACCCACATAATGATTTTTATGCTTTAATGCTATACCACTTCAAAATAAACCCGAACTAAGGATACTTTAAGAATATTGTTCTTATAATTAATGGAGTCTCACAATTAAGTCATACTTAATGTTCAATTAAATGAATTAATTATTCTAGGGATTTTGTTAGTTTGAAACAAAACAAAATCATTAAAGAAATTTCTTATATATATATATATATATATATATATATATATATATATATATATATATATATATATATAAATCCAAATTCGATCAATATAGATTTATAATTTGAGGTTACTCGAACGCTACAATGATTTTATCTTTTAATTAATCGAACATTGGTTTTTTCATTCGCTTGCAAAGGTTCGACTTTTTTTTATCAAATTGGATATAACTACAGTGAAACTTAACTATTTATTAGATGAATGAACTATAATGAACCTGTCTTCTGGATCAAATGAACTATAATGAGCTTTAACTTTTTATCAGTTAAATTGTGATTTAAATTTTTGACAATGGTTCAACCTTTCTTCTGCATTAGGTAACCCAAAATGAAACTCAACATGCGATCAATTATAATAGAGTAAATTAGACTCTCATACACTAAAAAAGTTTGAATTACACTCTTCTCCCCTTTTAAGTTTGACAATGATTTGAAATTTATTCTTGAATGTATGAGCTACAATGAGACTTAAATAGAGATTAGTCAAACTGTGGTTATCACATTGACCGAAAAGGGTTCGACTTCTCCTAAATCAAATGATATATTTTAAAAATTGTTAAGGAATATATTTTGTATTTGTTGTAATGAAATGATTTTATTTTTTTATTTTTATCATATCTATTTTTTGTTTAAATATATTTATTCCATTTTATAAATCCACTTGTCTTTCCTATCATGATTTTATTTAATTTTCTCCTATACTATACTACTAAATAATTGCTATTATCTTTCAAAAAAATTATTAGTACCTTATTTTCTTTCATTTATCTTTCTTTCATCAATAAAAGAAAATGAAAAGAAAGTAAAGACTAAGTTGAATCTATTTATATTTCTGGGGAAATAAAAGTAAATTATTTATTTTTCAGAGACTAAATTAAGTCTAATTAACAATTTTTCTCGAAACTAAAGTGAGTCTTCGTTTTTTTTAACTTATAAAAAAAATATTTGTTTAGTTAATAGCATTTAGTCATCTTATAAATAAAATAAAATAAAATAATGTTTATGCTAATATTGATAGATACAAACATATGATAATATAGAATAATTAATTAATAAAAAACTAATGTTTTGGAATGTTTTTTTTCCCGGATTAAAGCTGAAAAAAAACTAAGATATGGTGTTAAAAAAATTGTAGAAAAATAAAAATTTCAAACAAAAAACAATAAAGAAAAAAGAAGAACAAAATTTGTCTAAACAATTGAAATGTGGAAATAAAATTTCACATTAAATTTTTTGATTGAAAGATAAAAGCACATTAATTGAATATGGGGTCAAATGCAAATAACAAAAATTCTATGTAGAAAAACTTTCCATTTTTATGTAGTACACACTACTCAATTTGATTGGTTGAAACCATGATGGGTAAATTACCCCCAAATCATGAGGGGGTAATGTAGGCTTCACCATATAAGCAGTCTTTCATACAATAAAATTATATAATGAGCCATGCGCTACACCATTACCATAAATAATAAAATAAAGATGGTTGACCATAAAAAATAGCAAGTGATATATTTTCACAGTTCACACGTCATAGAAGATATATGCTCAGCAAATTATCCCTAACAATAACTCAGCAGATTGATTCACCAAAATACACGCAATTTTTTTAAAGTAATTTAAAATATAAAGGAATTTATTAGAATATGTAAATATTTATTATATAGTTTTATTAGAATATGTAGATATCTTTTATATTTAGTATGTATCTTTTATTATTGGTAACGTCTTAATAGTTAAGTTGTTAGTCTTGACTATCAAGATGTTATCAAACATAAAAGATACATACAAAATATAAAAGGTATTTGCATATTTTGATACATACAAAATATAAAAGGTATTTGCATATTTTAATAAAGATATATATTAAATATAAAAGATATTTTTGAAAAAAAAGAAAAAGATAATTACATATTCTAATAGGATTTTTCTTTTTTTGAATAATAATTCAAGAGAATTCTTTATTTATTAATTAATTGATCTGTTTATTTTTGGCTATTATTCTTTCAAGAATCGATAGATGCAAATAAAATTGAAATCAATTTTGAACCTTCATTGGTTAATCAAAAATAAATTATAAAAATTAACTTGCCAATCCCGTTTTGGATCCTTCATTATAATACATTGTTTTGACAATTTGGCAACAAACACCCTATATATACATCCTCCATTTTGTGATCAATACATACTCCTCGTTTACTATATCATAATTTTGATTAGAGAAATTGATGGCTTTTAAGACTAAAACATGGTTGGGTATGCATTTTCTTCTCTTGGCTGCATACTTCATGCAACATTGTGTCCATGGAGAATTAACTCAAGTGCCTTACCTTTTTATATTTGGCGACTCCTTGTCTGATAGTGGGAACAACAACAATCTTCAAACGCATGCAAAACCTAATTACAAACCATACGGCATCGACTTCTTAAATGGGCTTCCAACAGGAAGATTCACCAATGACCGAACATCAATTGATATAATTGGTAATATCATATACACCATTAAAATCAATTATCGTTATATCTATCTAAAAATTTATCTTACTTTATAATTTATTGTATATTCAATATCAATACTTTAATTTTTTGGGTGGGTTAGTTTAACTTTTTCAAAAAATTATTTTAATTCTTGGGATTTGTAAATGAAGGGGAGGAAATATTCTCTAGTGACATTTCCCTGTAATGAAATCTCATTCAATACTTTCCTTTTACCACCTGCAATGTTAATTATTAAAAAAATAATTAAAAATGGATAAGGGTAGTGAACTCTCTCCGTTGATTATCTCACGTGAGCGAATTTTTTTCTGACATAGTTATCATCACGGAACCACACACTTGTTGAGCTTGACTTTTTGAACTCAAACCCAAGTGAAGATCGGTAACATAACAATTGTTGAGCTAGACTTTACGAACTCCATACCAAGATTTTTTTTTTTTTGGTCGAGCTCAATACCCAACAAGTGTGTGTTCCAGTGGTGATAACCATGTCAGAAAAAAATTCGCTCCCGTGTGATTACCAAGATTTTTTTTTTTTGTCAAACTCAATAACAAGATTTTAATTTGCATTTGCGGTGGTTATGCACATTTCATATTCTATAGAAACATTAATCATGTGATCACAGTTATAGTTCAATACAATGAGATGAGAAAATTGCTGCTATTTTGTCTTTAAAAATTTAATCTGGTTTCACCATCGAAACTGTGGTCGAAACATGGAACGGTAGGAGTATAATTTTGGTAAACTCATAGGATAAGTGAGTGTATATTTTGTTGTTTTTCCTTATCTGAAGTTTTTTGTTGAATTCACAAGCTAATGATTAACTGTTGTAGCCCAACTACTTGGATTCAAGAAATTCATCCCACCCTTTGCAAACACTATTGGTTCAGACATACTTAAAGGTGTCAACTATGCATCTGGTGCAGCTGGAATTCGCAACGAAACCGGCAAAAATAATGTGGTATGGTGTGTGTATTCATCTTTATTTGTTCATCCTCTATATATAATTGATTGATGTTTGGTATGCTTTTAGATGATATATTGATATTTTCATAATCGATAAATGTCACTAAATTAGTGTTATGAATTAATATATGCAGGGTGATAATATCGCTTTGGGATTACAAATACAAAATCATAAAACTATAGTTTCCAAAATTGCTGCTAAGCTTGGAGGTTTGCCACAAGCCAAGCATTATTTGAATAAGTGCTTGTATTATGTTAATATAGGAAGCAACGACTACATAAACAATTACTACCAGCCCTTACTCTACTCAACAAGTCACATCTATAGCCCCGAGCAGTATGCTAAAATTCTTGTCAACCAATTATCCAATTATATAGAGGTATATATCTTCTATTTTTTCCTCTCAAAAATCAATTCTTTTAATTTTTTTTTTGTTATATGTGTGTGCTGAATTAATAAATTTCACTAAGAAATACTATCAATGCATGCAGGGACGGATTCAATGGGGGCAATAGACAGTAGCCTTGCCCCTGTCTCTTATATATACTATATAATTCCCCACATTATAATCATATACATGATTTAAAAGTTATTATATATATATACAATTATTTTTTGTGAAGTGACCACGTGATTATAAATTCATCCGTAAAGTGAATATTAATGGGGAATCTAAAGTTTGAACCACAACACCTATATATATATATATATAATGCAATGTCATATCAGCTGAACAATGCTCACGGAGACTATACTTTATATATTTTAATATATAGTATATGTTAATAAATACTCTATATATATTGGAAGAAAATCATTGCATCGACCTGATACTCCTCTACAAATGGATGTACCCATGATTTTTTTATTTTATTTTGTCAATGATTAGATTGTTTGTAATAAGATAACATAAATTGTTAATTTTGGTGGACAGACTTTGCATGAAGTTGGGGCAAGAAAATTCGTGCTAGTTGGGCTGGGCCAAATAGGTTGCACTCCACATGCCATCGCTACAAGTGGGAAACCTGGATTATGTGCTGAAAAGCAAAATATTGACACATTAATTTTTAGTCAAGAGCTTAGATCTCTAGTGGATAAATTCAATATCCAACATCTTGATTCAAAATTTATCTTTATAAACAGTACTGCTGGCACTCTAGACAGTTCACTTGGTAAGCATTTCAATTAATTTCAATGCATATTCTATATTAATAATGAAGCAATTTAAAATGTCTAAGATTTAGGTTCTTGATCAAAATCAACTTAATGCCATATATATGATCTTTTTGTATTTCAGGTTTTAAAGTTTTGAATGCTCCTTGCTGTCCAATGGGGTTGGATGGGATGTGTATTCGTGATTCAAAACCATGCTTGAATAGAAATGAGTACATTTTTTATGATGGATTTCATCCCACATCAGCTCTGAACTATGTCACTGCATTAACTTCGTACAATAGTTCTTCTAATCCAAAGACACAAATTTGAGCATATCCTTGTAATCAATTTGAATTTATTTTTATGATTGAAAAAGGTTGAATAGGGGGGGGGGGTGGTATGACAAATATGATCAATCTTCCTCAACTATCAACTGGACTTAAAGGGGATGGGATGGGTTCACTTCAATAGGTGAGTTCGAATTCCCGCTAAACCCCATCCCACAATGAGTTAGCAAGTTAATTTATCAAAGTAAGGAAAACGTGGAATGTATTAACAACTACTCCCTCCGTCCCAAAATGTATGACGTTTTGGGCATTTCACACATATTAAGAAATGCAATTAATATTGTGTGGAAAAGAGATATTATGAGTTGTTTTTACAAAATTGCCCTTAATAAATAATATGGGAAAGATAAATGAAAGAATTGAAAGAAGAGAGAGTAATAAATAGTTAAGGTTATAATAGGAAAAGCAACATTAATGTTGCATTGGTATTGTAA
>Ga0228711_1001939_pt1 | contig 31277 bp, 14 predicted proteins | sample MedpolnodulmetaG_2_FD_177996 | JGI IMG/M metagenome (GOLD analysis project Ga0228711, IMG submission 177996) | Root nodule microbial communities from Medicago polymorpha collected in Santa Monica, California, United States - brown nodules | ecosystem: Host-associated > Plants > Roots > Nodule... | reverse complement strand
AACCTTATGATCATAACTTGTCCAGAATATTTTTTGGGGTTCGAATTGGCTATATCAAAATATGGCATTTCCTTAAACCAAAGGAAATACACCAATTTTTATCTGTTGCAAGATGTTGGCTTATTAGGGTTTAAACCATATTCAACTCCCATCGATCTAAAGTCTCTCGGTCCTCATCAGAAGTCCAATATTGAGCCTTAACGTATGCAACTTGTGTGGCACAATGACTTTTATATCTTCTACGTGATTTTCAAATTCTTCATTATTACAAGTTTTGCAAAACCCTAAATATATTGACAAAAGAAAAATGAAGAGATACAAGGAGAGAGGACTAAGCCAAAACCCTCCAAAATTAACATAATCCAAAACAAAGTGAACCTAGCTTATTTCTAGCAAAGTCTACACTAACTTCCACATGCATTTGATCCCACCAAGTTCTATCATGAATATATAAGCCAGTATTGGCTAACTTGTCTGCATAACGGTCGCCTTATGGTAAATATAGGAAACAAAGGACATAGAAGGTCGCATGTGCAAACAGTTTATCCATCTGTTTCAACTAATTTCCATGATGGCATTCTTTTTTATTATTCAACTTATTTTTCTTTCAATATTTCATGTCTTTGATCTTTATTTGCAAAATTATTTTTTGCACCATTTTAAGAATGGTTAAATATGTTTTTTAAACGAGGTTAAATATGTTTTTGCTTCCTATGTATATACTAACTTTCATTTTTAGTCCCTCTAAAAATTTAATCGAAAAATGACCTCCCTATACTTTTCTTTCTTCAAAATCAGTTCTTACTATTAACTCTCACTAACTGAAGTTGGTGTGTCAGGGTATACATGTCTAACTTAAATGATGTGGCATGTACACATGGCTAAATTGTGTACCTTCTACATCAATATTTGTTAATGGAAGTTAACAGTAGAGACCAATTTTGAAGAGAGAAAAGTTTACGAGACCATTTTTCGATAACAAGGTTATTATAGACGAAAATGAAAATTGGTATATTTAGATGAACTAAAAACATATTTAATATTTAGAAAACAAAATAGACAATAAAATTAACCAAATCTATTTTAAAAATGCTATTTATACCGTGGATTATACTATTTGATGCAATAATACTTGATTATTCATTGGCTTGCGACTTTGAAGTGCACTCCTCTCAAGTTTTCAGATTCGATTTCCTCTAGTGAAAATTATAAATTTCGGTAAGCTATTCCATACAAAGTTTTGATATGGCTTTAAATTGGACCCTCACAAGTGGACGGTGAGATTAGACCTACAGATTAGTCAGTCCTTGGTAGGCATGACAATGGGATGGGGTGGGAAGGGTTTTACCGTCCTCGTCCCCGATTCCCATACCGGTTACCTACCCATACCAACGGGTAAGGCTGAACACAAGGGTTGTACCCGCCCGAACCCTACTTACCCTAAATATTATTTTCTTGGAAAAATAATTCATGCGGTCCTTTAACTTAATTTTAGGTAACAGTTTAATCATTTATCTTTTTTTTCAACATCATTTTGGTCCTTCATTCATGTTTGCATATGAATTTTCAAGATTCAAATCTAAAAAAATTATAAATTTGAATCTTTTTTTTCTTTTCTGAACAAGTTATAGATTTGAATCTTGAAATCTCATATGCAAACATGGTTGAAAGAACAAAATGATGTGAAAAAGATAAATGATTAAATTGTTATGTAAAGTTAAGTCAAGGGACCACAAAATAATTTTGCCTTAATTTTTGAAAGTAATATAATTAATATGTCTCAAACTTCTTGTGACTACATATTTTTTATTTTTTTTAGGACTTGACTACATATTTACCGATCATCCTACATCCACTTTCCTTTTATGGATTTTCACTTGAATGTTGAAAACGTTTAAATTGTGGAATCATTTTTCTGAATCCTTTTAGGAAGAGTAAAGTCATGACTTAGCTAAGTCATGATCTCCTTAATTTTAGGCTAAATTGCATTTTTAGTCCCTTAACTATTTAGGTAGTATCGCTTTGATCCCTTAATTAGAATTCGATTTATTTTGGCCCTTAACCAAGTTTTTTTTTTTTAATATGGAGACTATGAACACAATATAACATTCAATAACAATTTTCATTTGGTGTAGTAAATTTTATATTGAAAATGCAATTCAGTAGGTAAAACTAATTTATGTCCTTACCTGAGCTCATAATCATAAAAATGCAGAGAATACCAAATAGATAAGATTGATTGGTTTGAAATGCTATTTTGTGATTTCACGTTATATTTTATTTCTTGTAATAAGTAAAACTAGCATCACTTCTATTATATAGACATTAAAAGTGTATTATACTTTTACTTTATTGAATATCATTAAATTTCATTTGACTATTAATCATATATATAATTATAAACGTATATATTTTTATTATTTTTTAATTTAAATAAAATATATCTATATATTGATTAAATTATTGTTATCAATATGAAAACATTAATAGTAGGTCAGATTCAAAAAGTTAAATTAATCAATAGAGTAAATTTTATAAATACAAAATGATATTCCTTTTAAAAAAAAGGAAAAATGGACTACTTTTAGTTTTAATATCTAGATTGTGTGTTTTGAGAGAAACTAACAAAAAAGACTAAAACTAGTAACAGAGCAAAAACATAGGGAACCAAATTGGTACAAATTATAGTTAGGGGACCAAATTGAGACAATCAATTAAGTTAAGGGACTTGATGATTGAATAAGCCTACAATAAACATTGAATAATGTTTTACATATAGACTAAAAATTTATCCAATAGAAACACTGCATTGATGTTTATATATTGAAAATTATCATGAGTTTTCAATATTTTATCATATCGACTTTCTCATATACGTATATAAAATTTGTTCATGCAGACATAAAAATTTAAAATCTGCAACGGAAACGATGCAAACGTTAAACAATGTTTTGCATATAAATTAAAAATTTAATTAATAGAAACACTGCATTAATGTTGATATTTCTAAAATAGTTACAAGTTTTTAAAATTTTATCATATCGACTATCACATACCGGTACATAAAAATTTTCTTCTGCGTATTTAAGCATGTAAAATCCTCAACGAGTGTGGTTTAAATATAAAATAAAAATTTATTTAATAGATACACTACATTAATGTTTATATTTTGAAAATAGTCATGAGCTTTAATCTATTTTAATTTCGGAGATCTTAAAGTTCATTTTTTTAGAGAACAGGGACATCTTGAGCTTTGGTAGTTTTCATATTTCGCTTTCCTGAATTTTGTTTTTTGAGAAACCATTGATGGAAAGCTAAAACTCTCGATCAATCCATTGATTTTGGAGTTCTTTTATAACAGTCTTGAGTTTTTATTTTTATTTTTATTTTTAGTTCATTTGTTAGATTCAATTTCTTTTCTGTTCAATCTTTCATCTCTTTAATTTTTGTTTTTAAAATCGTTTTTCATGTTAATACTTTGGTTTATTTCAAATAGAGATTGATATGATCTACTACACTTGGTTATATGTTTGATTGAATATGGTCATTAGGCTAACTGTGGTTTTGTGACATTGTTGATCAATTGATATCTCACTCCCCACCCCAATTTATTTCTTTCGTTTGTTCTTAACTTTAGTGACCATTGATTTAGAGATCCTTGAGAGACGACTAAGGTTGACTTATCTTGTTTGTTATTACATTCACTATTTTGATTTATTTTGCCCTATGTGCGGCAACAAATGAATGTTCAATTATGTGTGTATGTTTTAAAGAGTACAAAAGAACCCGAGGCCAAACCACAATAAGCTCGTTGTTTTAAGACCATCATTTTCAAGCGATAATATGAAACATTTGATTCTCTGGGGGACCTCTCTTTTTAAAAAAAGTTCTCAAAATATCTTTCCCTTGATTGTGGAAGTTACTTAGAGACTCATAAGCTTACTTTGTTGAAAAAGTTGCATTAGAAGAGTGAATGTGAGAAAAACACAAGAAAGAAGGTTTGAATTATGTAGGTTTTTTTGAAAATATTTTTTTAAGTTAAAAATAAATCAGAAGATGCAATATGTATGAAGCCATTTATTTGAATGAAATGAAGTAGTCATGTTTTCGAAAAAAAACAATCCTTCATTTAATTCAAATAACAAGAATGGTTTTTGTGGATGCCAATGTTATGATTAGACAAACTGATGGTCGTCAACAAAGATGTATTGGACTCTTATGTTCTGTTCGAATGACTTGATCATTCATGATAATACATTGTATGACACTTGTAATATTTCCATAAAAATGTCAAGTGTTCCATATTAATTTTTCATCCTCCATTATGAACATATGTACTATGATTGGACAATCAAGCAATCTTATTGGTCCATTCAATTAGTTTTATAAGTAGTAAGTTTGATAAAGCTTAATATCAAAATCATTGAAATACTTTCACAATAAACCGTCAAAGAGAGAATGAAAATTATATAAACTAGATTTTATTTTGAATTACACACGTTGACAGTCATGTTCATAGTTTTTATTGATTTATAGAAATTCTTACACATTGTAAGTTTCAATGTTATGTTCAAGAGCATTTTTATTTATTTATTTTGATTGCAATGCTACAATAGAACTCATTAGTGAAAACAACAACAAGTCGTCTTCTCAAGATGAGTAAAGCATCCACTTTTCTTAAATCCCTTGGCGTGACAATCTTTATCACAAGTTGCAGTGCAAGGCACTGTACATTGTCCTCCTGGAGGTACCACCACACTAGCAACGAATCCTGAATAAATTCAAAATCAAAATTATATATTATGCATGTATCATTATTATTGAATTTTGTAAAAGATTCATAAAAACAATACTACTTCATAAGAGTTTTTGAGTCACACCAATTTAATAAACCAAGTTTGTTATTTTTTAATATGGAGACTATGAACACATATAACATTCAATAACAATTTTCATTTGGTGTGGTAAATTTTATATTGAAAATGCAATTCAGTAGGTAAAACTATTTTATGTCCTTACCTGAGCTCATAATCATGAAAATGCAGAGAATACCAAATAGATAAGATTGATTGGTTTGAAATGCCATTTTTTTTGATTTCACGTTATATTTTATTTCTTGTAATAAGTAAAACTAACATCACTTCTATTATATAGACATCAAAAGTGTATTATACTTTGACTTTATTGAATATCATTAAATTTCATTTGACTATTAATCATATATATAATTATAAACGTATATATTTTTATTATTTTTTAATTTAAATAAAATATATCTATATATTGATTAAATTATTATTATCAATATGAAAACATTAATAGTAGGTCAGATTCAAAAAGTTAAATTAATCAATAGAGTAAATTTTATAAATACAAAATGATATTCCTTTTTAAAAAAAGGGAAAATGGACTAATTTTAGTTTTAATATCTAGATTGTGTGTTTTGAGAGAAACTAACGAAGAGGATTAAAACTAGTAACAGAGCAAAAACATAGGGGACCAAATTGATACAAATTGATAAAAATATTTAAAATAAAAAACACTTTATTAAAATCAACTTATTTTATGAAAAACAGCTTATTTTAAAAAATAATTTATTCAAAACAACTTATTTTATGCAAAACAACTTATTTTAACAAACAACTTTATTCAAAGCAACTAATTTTATGCAAAACAACTTATTTTAAAAAAACTGCTTATTCAAAAAAGCTTGTTTTATGAAAACAACTTATTACAATCTATTGTTTTTTTAAAAAATAAGTTGTTTTTCATAAAATAATTTGTTTTTATAAAATAAGCTAATGGAAAAGAATATTTAGCACTGTCCAAGCTCAATATTTTTTCTCAAAAGTGAAATGTTCGCAAATACGTTTAATATCTTCGAAACTTGGGGAAAAATTGGAGTAAAAAATATATACTGTTTGGAAGATATAGAAACTAGAAAGTGCACGAGAGCGGTCACCGTAACAAATCAATTACAGTAACATACATAGCACAAAAATATAAGACTTGCTGCAACTTATTGTTTTAGCTTGAGATTATAAGAATGAAAGAAAAAAAGCATAACAAGCAAATGCAGTGCTATACTTGCAACAAATTGAACAAATGTCTGTGTACCTTGAAAACTAAAGATCCTAGTCATGAATCAAAATTAAAAAAATTGTTTTTGGCTGTACAAAATACAAAGTTCACGTTATCAGCCCCTCAAAACAGATCAAAAGATGAAAAAAAAATGAACAGAAAAATGCCGATGTAATTTATGGATTATATAGTTTGAAATCTCAAGAATATTTAAGTAAGAAAAAGACGCGCAGAAAAATAAACAGGGTGAAAAAAATCAAAAAGGGGCCAACTTTAGGCCCCCTTTATATGTGGGGCTTGCAATTTTGGGGCTTATAAAAAATGGGGCTCATTATCTTTTAATATTTTAAGCCCATTTCATATATGAGTTGGGGCCCAAATTGTCAAGGCCCCATCAATTGACAGCTCTAGTCCTTCTATATAAATAAATGGTGTACCTCTTGTACTCTTTGGAATAGCATATGTGTGCTCACAAGGTATACCATCAAATCGAATAAAGTGGTATCCAATGAGTCACATTTAAATTGATATTAAGAAGTAGTACCAATTCACTATCAAACACATTCTTTGTATTTCTTATATTGATTAAAGGATTATGCTTACAAGTGTTTAACGATGTGGTTTAAAGAATTTATAAAAAGTTGTATCTTGATAGTACAAGCTACGAAGTCCCGATAGTTAAAATATCACTTTTACAAAATCTAATTAGTTAAAATAGATTTACAAGTTAAAAAAAAACCCTGTACAACTATAAGGAAAAAGAAAAAGAAATTTTGTGTCCAAATTACTCAAAGTTACATGTTGGTAGCTAACTCTCATAAATTCATTGACACATACAAAGTGTTTGGAGAGCATGCTCTAAAACCATGTCTAAAGAATATTAATATAGTTAGTGATGACATGAACCCCTTTTTTTTCTTCCCTTTTTCAATTTCCTCATCACCACCTCAGAAAAGCACGTTTGAGCAAGATTATAATTTCCTTTTTATGTCACGCAAGTATCAATAATTCCTTTTGATGTATGAAGTTCAAGTTGGTATGACATATTTTTTTCTTTTAGATATTTGGTGACTTTACGTAGTCACATGGATTCTTCATTTACTCTTCAAGTTACTTTTTGGATAAAGATAAAAAAGTGAATGTTTCAAACACCAAAGACCTACCCCTGTTTTTAATTTTCACTTACAAAACAATTTGAATTTTGGAAAATGACAAGAGAGAGGTATGAAAATGATAGGGATGAAAATTTTGGGGAAAGTAAGAAGGGTAAAATTGATTTACCTTTAACCTAGCACTCAATAATGGTAACATGAATACTTGTTATAAATTGGGTCACTCCATCATTGCATATCACATTTCATTTCACTCTTCTCCAAAGATTAACTTGTGTTTTGTTTATTTGTTTCAAACATGATGTATCTCAATTTGCTTGCTCCATTGGGTTTATAGATGCATCATGTCTTGCGGCTAAAAAAACATCATATCTTGTTCCAAGTATTAATAATTTACGGTATACCATCAATTCAATAAATGAAAAGTGGTAGGAGAACCTTTATTGCTTTTGAGATAATCTTATTGAGAAAAATTACACGGTATACTATAAAATCAAATATGGTGGTATCCAATGAATCACATTTCAATTGATACTAAGGAGTGGTACCAATTCAGTATCAAACACATTATTTGTATTTTTTATATTGATTAAAGGATTATGCTTACAAGTGTTTAACAATGTTGTTTAAAGAATTTAAAATAAAAGAAGTTGTGTCTTAGTAGAAGCTATGCAGTCCTAATACCAGATACGACACTGATACTGATACGACGATACAAGAAATTTTTCAAAACTCCCGATACGATGCGGCTTCGATACGTTATTAAAAAAACAAAATTTAAAATTAATAGTATAAGTGAGCAATGTATAAACATAAGTAAAAGTGATAATAAACAAACATTCATATTAATGAAAATGCTCAAAACAAGGATGCCTTTAACCTATTTGACGAGTTTCTCATGTAGAAGGATGTTTGGTTTTCACTTTTAATAAAGAGTATTGATATTCCCTTTTAATAAGAAGTTTTTGTGTTTATTAAAGTCAATGAGTTTCATAGCTTGTAATTTTCATGGACATGGTAATCTATGGTGCGTTAAGAAACCTCTTACGAGATAAAAATTTCACATGTGTAATCCTCTCAAAAACTAAGAAAAAAGATTTTAAGGTGAATAAGTTTTAGAATGTTTAAGGTTTATTTAGTGTTGTTGCTGTTAGTTGTTTAGGAGAAGGTAATAGACGTCTCGATGGTCTTGCAATGTTTTGGAAGGAAGGAGTTGAAGTGTATATAAGATCTCTTTCCTCCAATCATATTGATGTCTTAATTGCTATTGAGAATAGATATGAGAGATAGAGGTTTACTGGGGTATATGGTTTTTTGCAATCTCAAGTGAAGCATAAAACATCCGAGTTAATTGTTTAGTTAGCATTGGTAGAAAGTGCTGCTAAGTGACTTCTCATGTGGGATTTCAATATGATTCTTTCACAAGATAATAAGGTAGGTGGGAATTTTGGCAACACTCGTATGATTTCGATGTTTCAGGACAGTCTTCAAAATCACAATCTCTCTGACTTAGGTTTTGAGGGTGATACACTTACTTCATCAATAATTGATAATTGTAGTAAATAAATAGCAATTTTTTTCAATGTAACATGATTATTTTCAAGAATTCCCTCGTCCATATTGTTTCAATCTTGTCTTGACAATTTATATTGTAGATGAGTCAGATGACCCATATTTATATCAATGGAAACAAACCTAAATTTTATTTGAAGTTTGAACAATAAAAAAAGTTGTCCAGTAGCACATATATATCGTCAATAAGATTAAAAACTAAAAAACATATAAGACGTCAAAAAGATAAAATCTGATTCTAAATAAAATCATGAATGGATGACAATGAATGTTCCAGAAAAGACAAGTGGTAGCAGAACTTTTATTGGTTTTGAGCTACTCTTGTTGAGAAAAATGGGGTACTCTTTCTACTTGTGTTGACGTTTATATATTGAAAATAATCATGAGTTTTTCAATATTTTATCATATCGACTTTCTCATATACGTATATAAAATTTGTTCATGCAGAGATAAAAATTTAAAATCTGCAACGGAAACGATGCAAACGTTGAACAATGTTTTGCATATAAAATAAAAATTTAATTAATAGAAACACTGCATTAATATTGATATTTCTAAAATAGTCACAAGTTTTCAAAATTTTATCATATCGACTATCACATACCGGTACATAAAAATTTTCTTCTGCATATTTAAGCATGTAAAATCCTCAACGAGTGCGGTTTAAATATAAAATAAAAATTTATTTAATAGATACACTACATTAATTTTTATATTTTGAAAATAGTCATGAGTTTTAATCTATTTTAACTTTGGAGATCTTAAAGTTCATTTTTTTTAGAGATCAGGGACATCTTGAGCTTTGGTAGTTTTCATATTTCGCTTTCCTGAATTTTGTTTTTTAAGAAACCATTGATGGAAAGCTAAAACTCTCGATCAATCCATTGATTTTGGAGTTCTTTTATAACAGTCTTGAGTTTTTATTTTTATGTTTAGTTCATTTTTTAGATTCAATTTCTTTTCTGTTCAATCTTTCATCTCTTTAATTTTTGTTTGCAAAATCGTTTTTCATGTTACACTTTGGTTTATTTTAAATAGAGATTGATATGATCTACTACACTTGGTTATATGTTTGATTGAATATGGTCATTAGGTTAACTGTGGTTTTGTGACATTGTTGATCAATTGATATCTCACTCCCCACCTCAATTTATTTCTTTCGTTTGTTCTTAACTTTAGTGACCATTGATTTAGAGATCCTTGTGAGACGACTAAGGCAAACTTATCTTGTTTGTTATTACATTCACTATTTTGATTTATTTTGCCCTATGTGCGGCAACAAATGAATGTTCAATTATGTGTGTATGTTATAAAGAGTACAAAAGAACCCTAGGCCAAACCACAATAAGCTCGTTGTTCTAAGACCATCATTTTCAAGCAATAATATGATACATTTGATTCTCTTGGGGACCTCTCTTTTTAAAAAAGTTCTCAAAATATCTTTCCCTTGATTGTGGAAGGTACTTAGAGACTCATAAGCTTACTTTGTTGAAAAAGTTGCATTAGAAGAGTGAATGTGAGAAAAACACAAGAAAGAAGGTTTGAATTATGTAGGTTTTTCTGAAAATATTTTTTTAAGTTAAAAATAAATCAGAGGATGCAATATGTATGAAGCCATTTATTTGAATGAAATGAAGTAGTCATGTTTTTGTAAAAAAAAAAATCCTTCATTTAATTTAAATAACAAGAATGGATTTTGTGGATGCCAATGTTATGATTAGACAAATTGATGGTCGTCAACAAAGATGTATTGGACTCTTATGTTCTGTTCAAATGACTTGATCATTCATGTTAATACTTTGTATGACACTTGTAATATTTCCATAGAAATGTCAAGTGTTCCTTATTAATTTTTCATCCTCCATTATGGACATATGTACTATGATTGAATAATCAAACAATCTTATTGGTCCGTTCAATTGGTTAATATAAATTTCTCAAAATTTTGTTAATAATTTAATTCAATTGAGACCAAATTTTTCTTCCACAACTGCATACTTTTGAGCGCAATTAAATATATCTGAAAGTTTTGTTTGAATGTGATAATTTTAAAGTAGAAAAAAAGTTTGTTTTATGAGTAGTAAGTTTGATAAAGCTTAATATCGAAATCATTGAAATACTTTCACAATAAACCGTCAAAGAGAGAATGAAATTTATATAAACTAGATTTTATTTTGAATTACACACGTTGACAATCATGTTCATAGTTTTTATAGATTTATAGAAATTCTTACACATCGTAAGTTTCAATGCTATGTTCAAGAGCACTTTTATTTATTTATTTTGATTGCAATGATACAATAGAACTCATTAGTGAAAACAACAACAAGTCGTCTTCTCAAGATGAGTAAAGCATCCACTTTTCTGAAATCCCTTGGCGTGACAATCTTTATCACAAGTTGCAGTGCAAGGCACTGTACATTGTCCTCCTGGAGGTACCACCACACTAGCAACGAATCCTGAATAAATTCAAAATCAAAATTATATATTATGCATGTATCATTATTATTGAATTTTGTAAAAGATTAATAAAAACAATACTACTTCATAAGATTTTCTGAGTCACACCAATTTAATAAACGAAGTTTTTTTTTTTTTAATATGGAGACTATGAACACCATATAACATTCAATAACAATTTTTATTTGGCGTAGTAAATTTTATATTGAAAATGCAATTCAGTAGGTAAAACTGATTTATGTCCTTACCTGAACTCATAATCATAAGAATGCAGAGAATACCAAATAGATAAGATTGATTGGTTTGAAATGCCATTTTGTTTGATTTCATGTTATATTTTATTTCTTGGAATTAATAAAACTAACATCACTTCTATTATATAGACATCAAAAGTGTATTATACTTTTACTTTATTGAATATCATTAAATTTCATTTGACTATTAATCATATATATAATTATAAATGTATATATTTTTATTATTTTTTAATTTAAATAAAATATATCTATATATTGATTAAATTATTATTATCAATATGAAAACAATAATAATAGGTCAGATTCAAAAAGTTAAATTAATCAATAGAGTAAATTTTATAAATACAAAATGATATTCCTTTTAAAAAAAAAAAGGGGAAAATGGACTAATTTTAGTTTTAATATCTAGATTGTGTGTTTTGATATTTAAATTAAAGTAACTTAACTATATTGAGAAAGAATTTAGGCAAAATTACAAAATCCGTCCATTGTAACGGCCCAAATTTTGATGCCGTTAATTAGCAACTTCTTAGTGAAAAGACGAATATTCTTTTTCTTTAAAATTATAACAATAACTTAAAAGTCCCTGGCTTCAAAATAAAAATAAATAAGTTTCTCTTAAATCTTCAAAATAATAAATCAGAGTTATTACATGAAAAGTGTAAATTCCTAAGAACAAGACTTTTGGCCTTTTCCTACCCAAGACAAAACCTAGTTGGTCATAGTTGTGGATGCTTGTGAAAAGTTTTCTCAGCAAGACTAATACCACTGTCAGAATATAGCAAACCTCCAAATGTGCACCACTGTTTTACTTGTGTCTTCTTCTACTAGATCACATTACCTCCCTGATGTCACCGCCAAGGAGGAAATACAGATTGACGGTTACCTGTGCAAAAGTAAGGGTCATCTCCAACTAACAAACATGATACAAACAGGCATGCAGACATAAATTTTATAACGATAAAAATACAAAAAAAAGCATATGACACATTACTCCAATTTCATAATCACCACATCTAGCCCCAAGATGCAACCTGACTAAATTGCGTTAATCCCTATTGGTTAGTCTATATGCCAATGCTTATGATCCGGATTTCACCTCTATGCGGAGCCAAATGTCCCACCATTGGACAATATACCCCACCATTGGGCAATACCCCAATGTTGGCTAATAACTCCTAAAAATTCGATGTTTAGTACCCCACCATTGGACATTATTCTGAATCACCTAATGCATATGAATCGTCAGTACCCCACCGTTGGGTAATGACTCCTAAAACTCGATGTTCAGTACCCCACCATTGGATATTTGTCTGAGTCATCTAATGCATGAATGTCTCCATAAATACTCCATCATTGGGTAATAACTCCTCACCTCTAAGGTCTAGTATCCGAATTCTGCTCTTTACCTAAATGGATTTGCTCATTTCCAAAGTAAATGACCAAAATGCCCCTGCGTGAGTTAACTCACGCTAGTATTAAATTTGCATGAGTTAAGTCACATTGCGTGAGTTAACTCACAATTTCCAAATTTTCATGCTGAAGTCCCTTCTCTTTGTCCAATTCCTCATACCTTGCCAAGTCCCTTCTCACAGTTCTTAAGAAAATGACAAAAATAATACCAGCTAGGAAAAATATATATTTGTTTTAGCATAAGATTCAAAACTATATAATATGAAAATTAACAAATCAGATCATAAAAATTAAGAACTGAATCAGATCATAATAGAAAACAATTACATGAAAATGATAATAATAAAAGAAAGAAGAAGAAATTGTAGAGAGTGAGATCTAACCATTGATTTTTGGAGAAAGAGATATGAATTGTGAATTCAACGTAGAAATGAAGATGATTGGGAAATGGAATTGCAATTTTTAAGGAAAATAGAAAGATGATGAATTGAAAGAAAAAAAATAGAAAGCGTGACTTAAGTCACATGAAAATCCATTTGGGTAAAGAGCAGAGTTCCTAGTATCCCACCTTTGAATCACCATTTTAGTTACTTAAGGTTACTCACCCATAAAGAAATAGTATTTATGTTAAAACAACACCACAAGAATAATAACACATAATATTTCATGCTAAAACAAAACCACCAAGGTAATTATCACAACACCAATTAATAACACATAACATTCACTTCAAAACAACACCAATAATTATCACAACACAAATATACACACATATACACGTACGGAAGCGCGTGGAGTGATGTCCTTACCTTCGCAACAATAGTCCTTAGACTCGTCAAGCAGCGGTCTTCGTTCTACTATCTCAGTACCTTCACAATCAATTATTTAATAACTTAGTTTCATACTTCCGGTAATCCTGATCCTTACTGAAGGCTTTGGTTTGGAGTTACGGTATAATTTTCAACTAACTTCTACCTAATTATTTTGTTATCAAAATATAATATTTTAATTACACTAGGTAAACACAATTGTTCTATAGAATGTAATCAATATGTTACAGACTACTCCATTTCTTTAACTAGAGTATATGTATCAGTAATATTTTAAAGCAATTTGAGAAGTAACAATAAAAATCATATATAACATTTAATTGATTAAAATAATTTCAAACCAGTTTAAGTTTAAATTAAAGCATAGTTATCACTTCATCTATTATTCTTGAACGTGTTCTGCACCTAAATTCATGTACAAAGAGTTTTCACTATGAACTTTAATTTAATTAACACACTTTATTAGTAAAGGACTAAAATTAAAATTTGTATCAAGTATATAAGTTAAGATCATTTTGTATGGTCACCCCAAGTAAAAAATTTTGTTCAAAACTTCAAACAAGTTTCTTTACGTAAACCCATCATACAATAAAACAAAAGTTCATGGTTAATTAACATTGTAAAAGTATCAGGTTTCTTAATTAATAGTCAAGCATCATCTATTAATAATTATTAAACTTGAAGTATTAACCCCTTTCATTAGACCAAAAACGATTTTTCCAACACAAGATGAGAGAACTCATTGAAATTTCCCTCATTTTAAATCCTTGAATGGGTAGAAAATGTTTTCTAAAAGCAATATGATTTCCACAAAAAAAAAAATACTTACAACGATGACTTGGGTAAGAGGGTTTCTTTTTATACATAGGCAGTCGAGACAAGGAAAAATGACATGTCTTTCCTAAATGAGTGGAATTAAATCATGGAGTGGAAAGTGGTGTGTCATGGTCATATGAATAGGGAAGAAGTTGTATCTCCTATTTTCTGGTAATGAATGAAAATGAACGTGTACTTTCTAACCGGTAAGTAGCATAAAATTAGAAACAATTATAATAAAACTAAATTAGTAACTTAATAAATGTCACCCATTTTTTCTACCCTAATATAATAAAGTAAATATTCATATAGTTTTAAAAAAAAATATATAACGTAAAATAAGGGCTTAATTGCATAAAGGTTCTCTAAATAATTATGAGTTTACATTTTGGTCCCATGTAAAACTCACATTTTGGTCCTCTTAGTTTTGTTCCGTTATTCAATTTGGTCTCATCTGTTAGTTTTTAATGTCTATAATTTTTGATTTAATTTTAACCATTTAATTCCATGTCCATTGTATTTAATAGTAGCATCTAATTTTTTTCACTTTTCATAGTCTTCTTTCTCATATCCTCATTTAATTTTTTTCACTTTTCATAATCTTCTTTCTCATATCCTCATCAACCTTTTCTAGATTTCTTTTTCTTCCAAAAATCTAAATCCCTTCTCTCTAATTGAAACTTAAATTCACAAAATCCAAACCCTCAAATTCACAACATCTCAAAAAATCAATAATCACAAAATCTTAAAAATGAAATATGGGTAAAACATACTTATTCGAATGTTGGGCCAATCATGTTTCAACCACCATAACCAGACGAGTTGACTCGGTGGTGGTTCCTTTTACTCATTTTCAAGACAATTCCAATGTTAGGGGACAAACACAATACTTCCTGGGATTTGTTGTTTTCACCGAAACAAAATCAAAATCCAAAATTAACACCCAAATTTTACATTTTCATCGCTAATTTTTCAGATCTTTCACCATGTGATGCTGATGTTTTTTGTTTTTTGTGTTGTTTCATTGAATCTGTGTTGTGTTCAGAGAAGAAGATTGAAGGAATTTTGGGTTTTAAATGAGAAGAAGGAAACTGATTTGTGTTGTGTTGAGAAGAAGAGTGAAAAACTTGGTACTTTTTAAATGAGAAGGAGGAAACAATTTTTTGGGGTTTAATTTAATTTTCTGGATTTGTTTGAAGTTTTTTATGAAGATATGAATATGATTGATGAAGATGGAGAAGAGCAAGATGAAGAAGATGAAGAAAAGCTAAAAAAAAATTGTGTTGGTGGTAGATTGATCGAAAGATAAAATAGGCATGCGTAATTCAATAGTCCTCTCTCTTAAAAAAAGATCGAACGGTTTAAATTAAAATAATTAATAGGATCTATAATGAACCACTTTTAAAGTTGATCCATTATAGACATTTAGTTAACAGTTAGGGACTTTTTTAAGTGACGGAGCAAAACCAAAGTGACCAAAATGTGAGTTTTACAATTTATGAGACCAAAATGTAAAATCATAATTAAGCCTCATCAACTAAATAATTAGGAACGAGGGTTTGACCATATAATGAATAAAATATCAAAAATATTCTTTCTAAAGAGAGAAATAATATCATCACTTAATAAATTATATCGATAAAATATTTTTACGTTGAATCATCATAAAATACGTTAGCATAAAAATAAAAATAAGATAAAATATTGGGATCTTACATCCCTTAATTCAATTTTAGGTAATATTCTCGTCATTTATCTTTTTTTTCTCCGATTTAATCATTTATGTTATTATCAGGTAACACGTTCTTTATCATTTTTTTTTTCCGTTCAATCATTTATGTTATAAAATATCAATATTGTTCCTAAAATAGATGTCAATATTGTGTCAATTTTTAGGGGATTTTTTCAATAAAATCTGGGTTCTATGTTTGTATGATTAAGATTTGGGTTTGTTTATGAGTTTGATGATTTTTTTCTATGTTTTTTTTATGATTTTTTTTTTGATAAAAAGGTATAACACTTTTACTATTGAAACTGAAATAAATAAATAAATAACACTGTCCAAGTGGAAAAAAAAAAGAAGAAAAAAAGAAGGTATGAGCTCCACAAAATACTTTTAAAAAGTGAAGGAAAAAAAAGCAATAGGCTATATAAAAGAAGATTCTTTAATCAGGTTTTAATGTAAATTAGGTTTTATTATAAGCATTATCCTTAACGGTCATATAAGCATTTTAAAATTTAACCTAATTTGTTGAGATATGGATTTTGCTGACCTCAGGGATACACATCGTCGATGTTCTTTCAATTTTACTTTTGGGTTTTATTGATTTACTTTTAACAGAATAAATAAATAATTAATACATTTGATTTTCAATTTGATGAAGATCATGAAGGTTGACTCATGGGGAAGATGTAGATTAAAATAATGAAGAAGATGAAGAACCTATTCTTTTTAATTTTTTGCTTTTAACAAAAATATTAAATAATATAATTTTGCTTATCTTGACGCCACAAAAGCATTTTAAGGAGTTGGATGGAAAGGGTAACGGTGCAAACATATGCAAACATAATACAATTTAAAGGACTAACTTGATACAAAATAAGTCCAAAATGACTAATTTGTTACAAACACTAACTTTTAGGACCCATTAAAAAATCTAACTTTAAAGGACCTCATCATGTATTTGACCTTTAAAATACTATGCTTAGTTATATTTTCTGTTTTTCACTCCTAAGGATAAGCTAAATCTTGCTTATTGTAATTGTGAAGAGCCTGAATAAACTCTTCACTTTCATATAATAATTACTGCAATTTTCTTTCAGATTGGCACCAATATACAACTGGTTTCATAAAACTGACTTTGCCCAGTAAATCATAACAATGTTCAAATGGTGTTTTTACTGTTCTGAAGCTAGGATCTTCTTCAGCTCTTTTTTACTTACCTGAAATTTCAAACGAAGAAGAATTAATTTCCCTTCCTAAAAAAATGCAAAATTGGATCCTCTGCAGCGGATATGTTGGACTGTTAAGTGGAAGTAAGAAGTCCCACATTACATTAAAATATAAGTGTTGAGCATGATTTAAATAAGGGGACTCATACTCAATGTTGTAAGGTTTTTGGCGAAGATGTGGTGTCCAAACCACTTATGTAGTTGTTCTTAATCTAATATGGAGATTTACCCGGTGATATAGGCTCCTATCGTGATTCAAAAGTGGTATTAGAGCCTACAATTTTTAAAGTAATAGGCTCCCTGTATCAAAAGCTTGATTAGCAATATGGAGGCTGGGTGACATGTGGAGTGAAAAACTTCTGCTTGAGGGATAGCATGCCAAATTAATGGATAGAGTGTTAAGGGTGGGTGGGAAGTCGCACATTGGATGTAGATGTTTGTGCAGAGGAACCTATAAGTAAAAAACTTGTATATTCAATGCCTTATAGTTTTTGATGTGGTATTTAAGTGTGGTTGCTCTTAACCCAGTGTAAACATCTCCTTAGTGTTTTAGACTCCCCACGCGAGAGTCCTAGATCTAATTGCTCTACTGTGATTGTACCGATACAGAGGATCCAAGAACTTCACAGTGAAATGGTAAATGACATGTGATTAGGATGTCATAGAAGCAAAAGTAACTTACCTTTCCCATTGCATTGCGAGGGAGTGAGTCCCAAAGAATCAGACGAGTTGGTATCTAACAAAGATATAAACAAATTATTAAACAAAATTTACTTTTGAAATTCCTATAACTTCGATGAATGCAATATAAAATAAATGCATCAGATTCAAAATGTCACGTGAACTTTTTCCACAACCGCAGATGATCATTGCACAATTTAATTGAGAACCTATTATTTTAACAAGTGATTGGTCTAAGTAAACTTCAGTAGAAATACCCACATAAGAATCAATTGGTGCATGAAGTAAACAAAATTGATGAAATTTGAAAAATAAAAGAATGAAATCACCAGAATCATATGCATACAAAATTTCAGAAAGATATGGCGAGTATGATCAACTTAAATCAATATCACAAGCATTTTCAATGGCGCTTGTATTTAATTGACACTAAATTAGATGGTTAACACAATTTAAATATGTAGTTAATTATGTCACGTAGATGGTTAATGAATATAACCAGGTGTCTCAACTTATTAACCATCAAGTGAACACAATTAACCCTGATTTGAAGTGTTAAAATATACACATACTATAATCATTCAAACTATGTTCAAATGTATCTTATATTTGAGGGGTTCAAAGATACATGATATTCTTTAGCCACAATTTATGTTAAAATATACACTTGAAAATAGTGGTTAATGACATAAAACCGTGGTTAATTGTGTTCAGTGGATGGTCAATGAACTGGGACACCTTGTTACATTCATTAACCATCAACTGAACTGCGTCAACTCCATATTTGAACCACGTTGAACATCTAATCCGTTGTCAATTCGGTCAAAAAAAAATCTGTTGTCAAATTTGATGTCAAAATTGTGGCAAAATTTCATTGCTTTTTTAGTAAATAAAGTACTTGAAATGCGTATGACTTGTTTCTTTGTTTGAATACAAGTTTTGGATAACATAGTATCATTTGTGATTATAGGTTATTCATAAAGGAGATAAAAAATTCAGAATATAAGTTCTATAAAAATGAGATCATATGTAAAATTGGAAGGTCCACAAAAACATCCATTGAGAACAGACAGACAACAAAACATATAAACAATGACCATGTACACATCCCATACCTTGTAAGGTGCAAGTTTATCTTTGGCCCAGGTGGATAATTCTTCTAGGCTTAGAGCAGGCTTTGACTCTTCATCTCGCTTTTGTTTAACATCAGCTTCTGGCACGATAATTGCACCAACAATTTCTCCATATTCTTTGTGTGGTAAGCCCAAGACACAACATTCTGAGACAGCTGGATGCTGCAAAAAGGTTCAGAATCTAAATATCATATAATTCAGATTTCAAACCATACAACTATATAACGGGTTGTTAACAACAACTAACAACCATAATATGTGAAAACCATAGCCACTTGCCTCTATTATAACTGATTCGATTTCTAATGCAGACAGCTTGTAGCCACCGGCCTTGATGATGTCCGCACTATTACCTGATAAACAGTAGAGAATGTACACTATGTATTATTTCCATCACAATCTAACTTTTACTACTCTGTTGATAAAATCAGATGTAGGGATCTTTTCGCTTTTATTTAGCGAAGCAATATAACAGTTGACTTCTTGTACACATCCAGTCAATAGTGCAAAATTATTAGGAAAAAAACCATGTGTCCTAAAAATTGCTGATAACACTTCAAGCATGGTTTTTACTTGCATTGGAAGATTCATGTTGGGAAAAATTGGAAAGATCCAGATCAAGGTTAGTGTGCCAAAAATTTAAATTCAGATGCATTATTATGCATGAGAACCATAAAACATGTGTAGAGAAACATAAATTTCCTTACGTCCTAGAATGATGTAATATCCATCTTTATCTGTTGTAACTGCATCTCCGGTCTTAAAGAAACCTTCCTCGGTAAATGATTCCTTAGTTACCTGCATGGAAATAATAAAATTTCTTAGAGGAAAATGTTATATTTCTTCTAAATGGACTTTCTGTTACTAAAATTAATATTGTATATTGATAGGACTTTCTCTTAAAAGCCCTTTGAGCTTGTTGGGTGTGTGAGAGAGAATTGTCTACTCCGTCCTAACTCACTAATATATATTACTCAGCTTTCACTTAGTTTACTATAGTAGCTAATTAGTTTACAAATAGTTTTTATTTTAACTGAATAATGAACTCTGAGCTAAACTAGTCTTTGAAAAAGTTTCTCCTTGAACTCACATGTTTTTATGAGAAATAATTCTTTGATGATTCTATTCCAATTCTCAAATGCTGTTATAAAGTGTACAAATAGCAAGAACGAGATCCTGGTTATCCTATTTATTTAGGACCATACCTATGAAATATCCTAATTGATAGAATCAAAAGTAACAATGCTAATTGATGGAATCAAAAGATTCTGTTGAGCAAATCTTATGTAGAGAGCCTAAATAAACAAAAACAATTCAGAATTTAAAAAGAGGTAGAAAATCCTAATCAGTGGAATTATCATGTGCCTTTCTTAGTCTGGTATTGCTGGCCCACAGAAGCATCCACAACACCTACAGACTGCAGCAAGCAATCTTCACCTAGGAAAAAGTGACCAATTTCACCCTAAATTTTCCTCTCTCCTATATATCTCTGCAGCATACGTCCCTAAAAACATTTAGTTTTATCCCAGTGAGAACTCTCTCTATTCCTCCCTAAGATTCCTACTCTTCCCCATATTTCACTTAGCATATAACACCTAATTAGTTTCAGTGCCTAACCTATTCTTTTTATTGACTTTAATCCTTAGCACCATAGAACTTCTGTTGCTCAAAAAGTGAAAAACCTATGACAAATGTAGAGCCTTAGGATAGTAGTGGGGCATAACAAGGAAATAGGCAAAATAACATGTTAAACGTGCATTATACATCAATAAGAAATTGTTTGTAGTATAAAAAAAAATGAAGAACAAGTAATCATTATTACTAATTGATGATTTTAGAATCATTAGATTTAAGAAAACAGCATTCTGAAAATACCTCTGGAAGTTTCCAATATTCTTTAAACAATGACTGGCTTTTAACGCAAAGCTCGCCGGCTTCATTTTTTTCATTCCCACGCTCCTCATCTGCAAGAATCTTGACCTGTTATACATAAAGAAAATCACTTTAACAAGAGTTGTGACAAATTTGTGCCCAGACCATATGATAAAGATCATCCAGACTGCTGTTTAGGGGGCCTGATCATGTAAACAGATTATGCAACAGTGGAATTGAGAGATAAAAAAGGCCATATTCTATGATCAATAGCAAATGAAAAATTTTTCCAAAAAAAAATAAAAAATAGCAGATGGAAAAGTTCTACTTCAACTAACCTGCACGCCGGGTAATGGTTTTCCAACTGTGCCTGCCTTACGCTCACCTTTCAATGGATTTGACAATGCCATGACAAACTAGAACATTGATAAAACAATATAAGATTCATATTAAAAATCATTACAAAATTAATGAGAATTGTAGTAAAATACATATGATTCTGTATGAAGTCGAAGAACTTAAACCAAAATGACCTTACTTCCGTCATGCCATATCGCTCCAATAAACGATGGCCAGTGATAGCTTCCCATTCTTGCATAACAGGTTGAGGAAGTGCAGAGGACCCACACATCTGAATAATAGCATGATAATTTATCAGATTTCAGAAATTGAGTTAGTAGTCAGCATACATAACATAAATTGCAGCAGAGTCCATGCATGGTAAATTGCCACACCAATAAGTTTTACTACACACTGATTAAGTCAAATAAAAAAATACAGAATAGCCTTCATTTTCTGAAATTCAGACAAAGATCCATTGATATTTTTTCAAGAGATAAAAATCCTTGAATCATGGAACAGTAACTTACCATTAGACGCAAGTTCCTTGCACCAGATGCTGACACAGCTTGTAGCTCAGGATCCATCGCACGATAACCTTGTATTAATCGGGCGTACATAGTTGGAACCTTCAAATAGTAATTATTTAACCATGATGAGGTCACCCAAGACAAAATTCCAACCATGGCGACTAAAGTTGATTGCAAATAGTATGCATATGGATTTTATTGATTTTTTTTTAAGTATGCATATGGATTTTATTGATTTTTTTTAAATGTGAAAAGTATTAATTTTTCAAGAATAAAAAAGAACACCATCATATGGCATGTAAAAGCTGTTTTTTATGATTATGGCAGCAAATAAAATTCTTTATTTTTCAGCCAGGCCTAGACTACAAACCAATGTTGATAAGAATGATACGTACTCCAGTGAATACAGTTATAGCATCGTCGACCTTAGATCCTTCAGTTGGATATGACTCACGCCATCTCTTCCAAATTCCGCTGACACTAAATTTTGGCAAAAACTCAACCTTCAGCAAGACAATGAGATTCTTAGCATACACAAAAATTATATATTCAAAATGGATACTAAATATTTTACAGCCACTTGAACCAAAACATACAATTTTTCTAATTGTATTTGCTATGAGAGTAAATTACCGTGGAACCTGCGTAGAGAGGGGCCAGTAAACCATTGAAAAGCCCGTGGACATGTATATCATGTATGTCAAGGATTGACATCGCAAAGATGTTCCAAATAACATATTCAGAAAAGATACTAAATAGTAATATATTTTCTAATTACAAAAATACTGAATAATGCATACAAAAAAAAAAACTTAAATGGATATGATGCAGTGGTAGACAATGCAAAAACTGATCAGCAGATGTGTACTCCCACGCTTGTGTCAAGGATTGGACCTAAAACCAAGACATAATGAAAACAAAAATTAGAGAGAAACAAAAATAAAATAGGAATGGATTGACATGCTCAAGTCAACAAAGACTAAAATGTATTAAGCTATGATTCAAATGAAGTTACAAACAGCAGTATTTGTATGATTTTATTATTCTACCAAAATAACTTGAAAAATAATAGAACTAGTGTTCAGAAAGAGGATTTATCAAAGGAATGAAATTGTCTAATTGAGGTAGCACTAAATGTAACTGGATAACTCATAAAGCATACCTGAGCAATGATGCTTCCATGTGTATGAACAACTCCCTTAGGTTTACCTGTCGTTCCGCTAGTGTACAAAATGAGTGCCGGATCTTGACCTAAGACAAAGGATATGAAAAACAAATGATGAATGAGAAAGAAGTGATAGTGTGTAGCTACCAAAAGATTATACTCTCTCCAATATAAAAGCTGAAACTGTGATATCATACTTGATCTTTCAATGTTTTCCAGGAAAATTTTGTTTGCATCAATTTTTCCATTCTGTGAATGTTCATCTCTGCTCTTCTCTAACGACTTATTGGCAACAGGGGGAAGATGGAAAAATTGAGAAGAGGTTTTATTGGCAATGTTTTGCATTAGTTCACTATGATCTTCAGTACTCAGTATTGCAGACGTGTCCTATACCCAAATTATAATCAAATTTCTATTAAAATTTAATCCACAGAACAAAATTGAAGCATAACAGTCGTGCAGAATAAATAAGTAAATAAGTAGGCCAACTATTGTACAAATAACCAATTATTTCTTCCCTAGGTACAATATTAAATCATGTCATTAACTTTCACACAGGCAAACATCTACATATAAATCAGCTATTTGAAAGTTAAGTATGAAGACAATGTCAAGGGAAAATTGCTGAACTCCTGACTTCATAATGTTCACAAGTCATGTGTTAAACAAATAAAAGAAAGGGGTTTGGTGGAGCTATATAAGAAAGGAAGGATTCTTAAGCATACCGAATTATTCATCACATACAGGAGCTCTACTTCTGGATAGCTGACTGCAAGTGGAACAGCAACACCACCACTAAGCCAAGTCCCAAGTACTCCAGCAACAAATTCAGCAGAGGGTTTGGCTACAATTCCTATTCGAGCTCCACCAAGATTTCCCTGGGTTTTGGTGCCATCAATAATTGACTAAATAATTATTTTTCTGCATATGTATGGATGTAGTATCACACTCCCATAATATAACAACAATCGCACAAGTGCCAAACAACAGATTAAGCATTTCATTACTCTTCAGTTCTCAACATATGATCAAAACAGATAGAGTAACTTAAAAAACGTGGGTTTTAAAATAAAAGAACAGGGTGCCTCCTGTTACATTCAAGCTGTTTTCTACATTTAGTATGAAGTTTTCGGACAATACAAGAAGACCCCTATATAGTATACTTTTTATTCTTTTGCATATTTTTTCCCGAAGTATCCACCACTGCTTAGGCGGTTACTAATCTTCATTGAAAAACCTTTTGGGCACAGAAGGTGGATTCTCCCTTCCCAACCAGGTTTTCGCTTTACACCCAAGTTAGAGAACAAACTTGTGACCATTTGTATGATTTGTTTAAGAAGCCTAAGTCTCTTACCAGTCAGACCAACTGCATGTTGGATATTCGTTTGCATTTAGTTTAAGAGGAACATTTTCATTTTAGAGTGTCTCTTTGTTTTTAAATATGCAATGGGATATATGATTGAATCTTTAGCTTCTTATTGATGCTGAAGCATTTTCCCCTGCTTGTTTCAAAGGAGTTTCCATCTTAGATATGCAGAGGTTAGGCATCCTTGCTCCATTCTTAATTATCTTCCTGCTTTTAGATAGTTTTTGTTTTTTGTGTTCCTAGAAACCGGACTATGCCCCCTTGTTCTTCTCTTTTTGATATAAATTAATAAAAAAAATTATAATTGAAAAAGAATAGCATAATAACTCTTTAAGTCGATGGGAAATTCCATTCATCATATCCGTCCAATGCTAACCAATGGGACTCGCTATTTCATCAGACAAAGAGAATAGTAAGGGAATTCCAAGTTGTAACTCACTGCTTTGACATTACTTCCACATAAGAGATTAGATATCTTTTGCGCCGAAGAGATAATTTGCATGTAACTATAACTCTTCTGATCAGCTCTGATAGCAACATTTCCATGGGATGCAAGGTCTTGCTTTGCAATTGCTTTGAGTACCTCCATAAATGAAGAAGATGGAGATGCTATATAAAAAGAACAAACAATCAAATAGTCATACAAATGAATTTAGTAGGTACTAAACCATGTTTACATTATGCTTAATGAGCGATCACGAGATTAATTATTTGACAATTTTCTCAAGCGACTAATCAATAAACTGCTAACTGTTGAGAACCAAGATGATCCTTCTGGACTTTCAAGCAAAGCAATTACATAATCATAAAATAATCATAACAACTCAATGTAAACCTCATTCCTTACAAACTGTACATTATAGTAATAATAAGTAAGTTATAATAACTGAGAACTTTATACAACTGTAGGCTGTAACATTTAGAAAGAAATCATTGCAGGTACATTTATTTAGCCACGGTAGACCCAGAGGAACCAAATGACCTTTTTACTGATATGTTGAAAGTTGAAGCCTAAGGTTCACAAAACAAGAACAAAAGCATTAACTATTGATGTTGCATATACAAATAATTGCTCAAGACAACTCAGCTTTCTGCTTCTTTCTGTCACCGGCATTCAAACCTGGATCGCAATGGAATAGCTTTTAGGACCATTGCCACACGGCCAGAAATGCCAGTTATAGACAACTCAGCTTTGCATAACACACTATTTTGTTTCATTTTATTTATCTACCCTTGACAGCTTATATATTTTTTTAATAAAGCCTTAACATCTTATACTATAAAGATTCCAAAATATATGTAAAATTTGAATTTGGATTTTCCACAGTTATGAAATTTCGTATATTTGTTATTATAACAGAAATTTCGTATTTGATAATTACGCAAACTTGCACAAGCATATCTATATACACCAACTTATTAACTAACTAATTAGTAATAAAGTAAAATTCATGGCTTATTTGAGCCTATCTATTAGCATAAACACTTGTGAAACTGTTCAAGGGAGGATATGAAAATAACTTAAGATATGTCCATAAGTTGTTTTCAACTTATTTCCATAAGCTCTCTTTGTAGCTTATATGAATACAGTTTGACTTCATTTTATTAACCTAGATTATACTATAAGTGCTGAATTAAGCTTGTTTATTCAAACATGGCAATGAATTAAGCTTCATTTTATCATGCATTTTTTCCGAGAACCGGATGGTTAACACACAAAAAAAAAAAAATAAAATAAAATAAAATAAAACTCATGAGCCAATGAGAGAGAGAAACTTACATGAGTATGATGATGAACGAAATTGAGAGAAAGAGAAGGTTGGGTGCGTAGAAGAAGAAGAAGTAACGTAACCAAAAGAGTGAGGAAGTTTACGAAAAGAAATGAAAGTAAAGTGTTTGTTAAAAGTCCTAAATGAGTTTCTCATTTTGTATATGTAATACTCCAATAATAAGGTAGCTGAACGCTGTAGAAGTAGGTGGAATTGAAATTTGTGTGTTTTTCTGTAACTTGGCGTTTTCTTCTATGTCCCTTTCTTTCTTTATTCAATCAGAAAAACGTGAGCGTTTTGTTTTTGTTTTTGTTTTGGATATCTATCTACTTAATCTAAAAGTGTTATGTGATTATGATCATAAAATCTGTTTCAGGATGGATTATATAAACAGATTACTGTTGCGTGAATTACACTCATTCAAATCAATTTTAGCTTATTTAAGTATTTCCCATTTGGCTTAAGCAAATTGCCAAATCCTCCAAAATCACGTTTCATTTTTATAGTATTTTTTTAAGGAGACATTGCAATACAGCCCTTTTTTTTTTAATAGATTAAGAATTTGAGATTGGAATTCCAGCTCTTGCGTTGTATATATAACACAATGTCATTGTCAATTGAGCTATACTCGAGAACAATTTTTGAGTCTTCTACTAAGACTTCATAATTTTTTTTTTTCATTTTTCATATATGAAATTTTTACCGTTATTTAACTGTTGTTGGAGATTCAAAAACGGTGAAAATTCTTATGCTGTTAATAGAGATACTTGCATATAATTTTAACATACATAAAGGATATATGTATAAGTTGATTGCTACTGACATACGCCCAAATGCTATAGAAAAAAATAACACTGAAATGTAATGTCAAAAGATAGAATCAATATGCCATAAATTCTGGATGTCAAAATCTTGAATCCAGCGTTTCAGGATGGGCATGAAAATTATGCAATGAAATCAGGATTGTTTCAAAGTTAACTCTTTTTTATAACTAAAAAGTTATGTGAGTTGGATCCTAAAGGTCACATGAGTAGGCATCAAGATTCAAAATGTTAATAAAGATACTTGCAGATTATCCATCAACGAGATTCTCATGCCGGCAATGAGAGTTGAACTTACGTATTTATAGAGTATGAATCAATTCTTTATCAACTGTATTTAGGTGGTGGAATCTCAAAGTTAACTCATTCTTGGTGTATTTTGATGTATTTTGCATATAAATATAAATTACTAAGAAAAATAGTGATTTATTTAATGTCTCCATTTTATGTCTAAATGTTCATAATTTTTTTTATATGGATATGCTTAACTCTGATTTCTCATGCTATAAATAGTATTAGTTAGAAGTGTATTTAGAAAGAAAAAATAATGAATATATAGTAGTTTTGAAATGAACTTATACTATTCAAAGATAATTCTTTTAAAAAATAAATGTTTATATTTAAGGATAAAGCTATTATATCTACATCAAACTTGGACGTTGACAAATAAAATTGTAAAAGTCAACTCATTCATAACATTGTATATCTGTACCTAGTTGAGTTTTGACAAATAAAATTAAATTACTAAGTTTGAAAATTCTTAGATTAACATCAAAGTGGATAAATCTGTACCTAGTAGATATATGTTTTGACAATTTTTCCTGTCCGTTGGAGACAAACTGAGTTGTCAACAAGTTCATTGACCTTTTCATTTCCTCTACTTCAAGGAGAATCCAAAGTTTAGAGAACAATAATATTTTCCTTAGAGTTGGGAAAAACTCATGTTTTTCAAAAACAAAAGTTCACAACTCATTAGGACTTAACCCAATATTTGTAGGTCAAACAAATTTTGAAATGAGACCTTTTAAAATAAGAAAAAGTGACATAGATTACACACTATACAAAAATAAATGGTAGAATTGTTAATTTTGTATTTTACAAATGTGATAAAAGTTAAAGTTTGACATATAGTGTCATCTAATCAATTGTGTCACATACACACAAATAGAGGAGTAGAGAGAGTCATTGATTTCTCAGACGCGGTGCTTGAAATGACATTTGGTTTTTCCATTTATGTCCCTAATTAATTAATGGTTGCCTTAAATTATGCCTGTTTTATTAGTTGTTTTCCTCCAAGGAGGGAGGGAGGGAGGGAGAGAGAGTAGGAATTTTTTTTGGTCTAGTCCTGCAGTTATATTTTAAATCAAACATAGAACAATTACTCATGTTGTACAGTCTCTTACTTGTTTTACAAGTCATCATACACAAGCTTAACATTTAAGCTAATACAATGGCAAAATTTCATGTTAAAGAGGTAATTTCTTTATCTTTTCCTTCACCAAAAATGTTTCTATAACTCATTCAACAAATGGAAATATATCCCTATACCTCATCCATATGATCCTATTCAGCTCATTTAGGCTATTTCTTGTGCAAGAAGTGCAATCTCAATTTCCTGCAGTGACTTCCCTTTTGTTTCCAGAACATATTTCTTCACAAAAATCACAGCTAACAAAGAAAATGAACCAAAAATACTATACAAGAGTTGTGCTCCCATTTGTTCCAGCATGCGCAAAAATAATAGCCCCACGAAGAAGTTTATCACCTGTTAAAATAAATGTTAACGAAAAGAGACAAATGAAAATGACATTGATAATCTGGAAAGGCAAAACTTATTTTTCAAGCTTTTAAAATATTATTCGATGCAACTGAATTATACATTTAAGAGGAGATTTCAAGTCATTCTAACTACTATAAATTCTGAACTCAAATTGCAATTCATACTTTACGGACGGGACATTAAGACGGACACCAGACACGACACAAACACATAGATACCTTAATTATTTAAGAAAACAATAGTGGATTGAATGTAAAGTTGTAAACACATGTATCGATGTCATATCAGTGTCAGACACCACACCAGGCACACTTTCAATTTGCAGTTAACATTCCCAAGATCACAAGGCAACAATCTTACTGATTTCACGGTTTAGCAAGGTGATCCCAACCGAACCCACCATTTCCCAGTTTTGCTTCAAAACAGAATGACAAAAAGGGTAGAGGATTGTAAACTTGTAAACTTGTCCTAGAGTCATAGTACATTAGTACTATATATGATCAAACTACAGAAATGACCAAGTCATATATAAATTCTAGTAGTTACCTATCAAAATTTTTAGGAAGTTCTATAATTTAGATTGAGCCGAACTCAACCCTGAATCTAGTTCAAGGAGTAAGGATTTCCCAAGCTTTTATAAGGATTACTTTGGCTATATCAATGATTACTTTGGCCATATCACCAGATCGATGCAAGATCTCAACAGACTCCTCACGTCCAGGATTGGGCATATGATGTGTGGACAAATGTGGATGGCTTAATAACATTACTAGGATAGACTCATATGATGCATATCATCTTAGAATTTGGGTTTAGTCTAACTCAACCTCAAAAGTTAAATCTAGGGAAGGGTACTGCTCGAGTTTATAAGTGCTATTTTGGCCATATCTCTAGTCGATGATGCGGAATCTCGAAACACCACTTAGGACTACGACTAAACATTTAGAGTGGCGATAAATGCGAATTGCCCACTATCAAAGATCTCAACAGGGAGCATCAAATATCAGTGAATGGAAAAAAACGATTACCCAATGGACAGCCAAGCATATTGCCATTGCCTTGGCTCTGATCTTGCCAGGTAATATTTCGGACATGAGGAGACAAGGAACTGGACCAGCACCAAGAGCGAATGATAGCACATACCTGCATTGCATATTCCACTTTACATTTAGAACAAATATTATTAAACATGAGCACTCAAGTATGTAGAGATCTTCGAAGTCATTTGGTAGTGCAAAAGAAGGAACAAACGCCTTTCAAATTCATGAGCAAGGTCTCCAAATGCAAGTTGAAGTTTTCTAACCACTTACAGCAACATGCCACCGACGGATAGATACATTGCTCCAAATCCTGATGCATAAGAACTTGCAGCAATGACTTGTAGACCCATTGTTACTGCCTAAATAATAAAATGAGTAAAAGTCGGGTAATATAATTGGATAGAAAACAAACTCTTGAACAATCTAGTTTGAATTTCATAACATTCAAGTTTAAAATTATTAATTCAGAAAAGTTATTATTTCCATTTTTGTTTCTTACCATGCCTAAAAAGCTACCGAGGAGAAGCACTTTCCTTCCAAGTTTATCCATCAGAATCATTGAAATAACTGAACCTGAAGTGGCGTACACAACAAGATTGAGACAAATATACAACAATTTACAGATTAACCTAGAAAAAATACAAAGGAGTTAAGCCAGTGGCAGATACCCAATAAATTGCATATTCCTACACATGTGTTTCCCATCTTTGATGATACACCAAAGCTTTCAAAGGTAGTTGAAGAGAAATAGAAAACAGCATTTATGCCGGACAGTTGCTGCAAAGCAAAAAGCGTAGATCCAATGAACATCACTGCAAAATGCATTTAATGATTTAGAAACCAGAATTAGATAACTATGTACTTTCAAAAAGACTCTGTTAAAAAGGATGACATGATTAAGCAATTGACTAAAAGATACAACGATATACTGTTCCACACACAATATTTCAAAAATTGGAAGAAAAAAATTATGATATATACCTCTGGCATGGCAGCCAAACAATAATTCTGAGAGTTTCATTGTGCCGGACTCATCACCTCTGTCAGACTTTGTCAGTTCACTCATTGCAGGTTTCACATGTAGTCCTCCCAAGAGCTTCTCAAATTCAGCTTCAGCTTCAACGGTTCTTCCTTTCTGAGCATAGCGAAAAATAGGAAAAATAGATATATTACGAAGGATTTATTTAATAGTAATTTAACAGATTTAATCATTGTGGGAAGGTAGCTCGTGAGCTTAGCTCAGTTGGTATGGACAATGCATAAAATATGCAAGGTCCGGGGTTCAAAC
>Ga0228711_1001937_pt1 | contig 31299 bp, 17 predicted proteins | sample MedpolnodulmetaG_2_FD_177996 | JGI IMG/M metagenome (GOLD analysis project Ga0228711, IMG submission 177996) | Root nodule microbial communities from Medicago polymorpha collected in Santa Monica, California, United States - brown nodules | ecosystem: Host-associated > Plants > Roots > Nodule... | reverse complement strand
ATATTATATTTTATTTTGTTGTGTGTGGTTTTATGGTGGTGGTGTTTCGGTTGAGGTGGTGGTGGCTTTACATGGGGGATCGTGGGGCTGTCTTGGTGAGGTTTGGATGGATGGTCGTGGTTTTTTTGGACTTGGATTTGGTGTCGGAACAGTTTGCGCACGGGAGCTATATTAGGGGTGGCTGGTGTTGTTTCGGTGAGGAGGTGGGTGTCTGTTGGGGGTGATTTCTTTTGGAGGCTACCTCTGTTACTTGGGTCCTTGTTCGTCGTCACTAGCTCTTGTTTGCATTTTTAGGGTTGATTGGGTGTTTAGGGTGTTTGGATAGAGCGGGTCCCGTTGAGCTGAGCCTTTTCCTTTTGATCTGTTTGTTGTTTGCACCACCTCATATCAAGTCGTTTGTCTTATTTTTTTTGTGCTGTTTTTCGGTAGACCAGTTACTTTTGCTTCAAGATCGAGAATCGGTGTCTAGCTGCATTTCTTGTTTGGCTTGATTTGGTGTTTCTCTGGTATACCAGAGGTGAAGGGTGCCCTTCTGATTCGGTCCTAAATTTTGGTGGGCCGATCACTTTTGATTCGAGATCGAAAGTCAATTCTTTGGCTCAAGTTTGGTTTTGGGCTTTTTATGGTTTCTTTTGGTGGATCGGAGGTCGAGAGGTGGTGGAAGCTGAATAATCTTTTCGGATAGGAGCTTTTCGGACGTGGCTCTGCTTTGGTGTTGAGGATTTGGAGTTTAATTTTGAGGGGTGTTTCTTGGGGGGTGAGTAGTGACGATGGGTGGTGTTGGATATCATTTTTACAGAGGTCAATTTCGTGAAGAAGTCTGTTTTAGGTGGTGATGTGTATTTTGGTGGGTGTTGTCCTGTCCTCAGAGGTGTTTTTTTATGGTGTTTATTTTCTGATGTTCCGTACATACGACGCTTTTAGTTTGTATTCTCAGTTTAACCGGTCTCTGCTCGTCTTAAGCAGAGATGTTGTTAAATAAAATTTGTTGTTTCAAAAAAAAATTATTGTTATAGATTATAGATTTTGCACTCTCCTACAGTTCTCCTAGTTACGCCATTGACTTAAAGATTCCTTTCTATTTGAGAATACAGGCTTTCAATGCATATATAGGATGGTTACACAATTTTATCTATAAAAGCCTTGCATATAACACATGCAGAACACACCTACAAGGCATATCAAAATCATCATATTAGCTTAGCAAACAATTCAAACTACTATAATATATCTTCCTGAAATTTTTCTCATCATCTTGATTAAACCATGGCTTACATTCGTTTGTCAACAATCATTTTTTCATCCATGATTATAGCTATAATGTCAGGAAAACCAAACACAATGGTTGTCGGGGCACGCAATCTTCTAGAGTCAAACATACCTCAGCTTCCAAAACTTGATTCTCCACCTCCAGCAAAGCATGAACTACTTGAAATCCCAGGAGTGCCTGGGATCCCAGATTCTCAAAACCCTTTGCAAATACCTCCACTCGAGATTATTATTCAACCCCCACATGTTATAATTATTCTTCCTAATCTTCCATAATTTGAACTAATCCTTTCAATGGATTTGCCTCAAGTCATACATAATTTTCTACTATATATAGTGCCTAGCTCATCATGTTGTATGATGGGTGTGATATGATTTATACATATTTTCAAAATTCAGTATTATATGGTATAGACTACAGCCATATGGGAGTGGTTGTTATGGTTTAGTTTGAACCTTATTAAGATTACATATTAATTTTAGTTTGGGCTTGTTTAAATCGGTTGTACTACTACTTATTGATGGTCATACCCATCATGTATAAGTATAAGTGTTGTTGAATTTAATAAGATTGTACTTTTAGTGAAGAAAATTCCACAATTTTAAATTATAATGTTGTTTATGCTTGTATTTTATTTTGTTTTATAAAATTTAATATACAACCTCCCAATTCGATCCCTAAAAAAAATCTTCAAATTTGCCTTACCTAATTATTGAGAAATCTTGCTCACTTGACATGAAGGAAAGAGTTCGGAGGTTGGTTTAAATTACATAATACCAACTTACAAATAAGTCTACATCAGGTCAAGCCTATCAATAGAGAGATAACCATAAATTTATAAAGAAAAGTAGATATTAACACGGAAAGCAAATCAATAGAGAGAAAGTAAAAACATAATGTAAGTATGAGAGAGGAAGTTATCACATTGTCACAAAATAATTATACAAATATCATTTCTCTATTCAAATCAACATCATTGAAAAAGTCATGGTTTAGTTGTCACATAAATAGTTGTTCAAATAACACAACTCTTTAAATATAAGTGAAATTTTGAGTGCCATGGACTAACGGAAAACACAATAAGTTCACAAGAGTCAAAGAGAATGAATCCTTCTCTCAAATTCTATCAAACTCATTGAACGTCAATTCTTTATTCATGTATAATCAATTAGAACATATAGAGGAATCATATCCTCAATTAGCTCAATTGTTTCCGAAACGATATAAAATACATTGCATCAAAACAAATCCTACTCAAATATAAATTATATATCCAAATTCAAATTAAAGTTTACATTAGAATAGAAAAGAAATCAACCTTAATGGCTTAAAAGCCTAGCAACTTCTTCAATAAAAAAGACATGAAAATAAAATAAAGATTAGAGTATGTTTTCTTCAACAAGCTTAGGAAGCCAAGAGATTAAAAACTTGTTTATTGTAAATAATTTTCGTCACTAATGTAAGTGATTACATTTTCTCCCATAACTTTTTCACTTCAATTATACAATCTAAAACCACTCAGAGAGGAGTGGTTGAATTATTTGGTAGAAAACCGAGTTGTGTTGAACAGGTGCATGTAGGCATGGGAATGAGACGGAATGAAGATGGATTTCCCCTTCATCGTTGTCATCCCTAACTCTCATATTCTTACATGTTACTCTATCCATATTCATCGGGGATAAGAAATTAAATCTCATCACCATTCCCGATAGGTTCGGGTATCCCCGCCCATCATTCTCCTCGCACTGAATCAATTTTTTAATTAAAAAAATAAGTTTTTTCCAGCCTCGAGAAAAATGTTGTAATGCAATATTATCCAACAATATGCTCACTTTAACATTTCATTGATCGATGGTGTGAGATGATGAATGAAGATTTGATGGCTTCGGTGAAGGAGAAGAGAGAGAACTCGAGTGAGTGCCATATGACATACACTCTAACCGTGTGAGTAAAATGGTTCAAGGTTTGAGTTTGTTTTTATATAAAAGGAGCAATAAAGTGGTAATAGAATAATTTTCAACATTCAAAACGGTTTTGAGTATGGGTTTGAGGTGGGTATCTGTATCTCTGTTATCTGTCTCATACCTATGTTTTGAAATCAAGAAAATTCCAAAGATATACCCAAACTCAGTTAAAGCGGAAAAAACCCATCAAATCAGGGTTGGTAACGGCTGTCATGCCTAGGTGCATGAAGCTAAATTTAAGGTAGAACTTGAACTTCAATCACTTCATTACTTGTTTGATGATTTGTTCCTTTGTTTTCCAACCAAAAAAAAGTGGTATTTTTTTAGAGAGAGAGAGTAAATAAAAGGAACGTATATGTTAAAAGGGGTTGTAAATAGAAATCCTCAAATGAAAGTAACGAGAAATGCAAGACGAAATAGCTCGATTGGCGGGTTAACGGACATTGAAGGTTGCCACCACTAAAAACTACCGTAACCACCAACAATATTTGCAAAATGTAAACGAATATGGTAACCCAAACTAAACTGTAGACCAGGAAAACATGTACCATTTCATAACATGTCACAGAAGAAAAAGAAAACAATTAAACACATGAAAATAAACATAATAATATATGTCAAGTTTCCACACATTTTTGCTTCTTTATGTGAGATGAATAAAAACATCATCCAGGTGCAAACATAGTATAACAAATAGATCCTTTGAAGCTTTTACCATAAAGAATTTCCACCACATTTTGATTTAGAAAATGAGATTGGCACCAAAAATGTTCTTGCATTATGCAGGTGATGACCAATGGAATATACAAAGCACCAGAGCACAGAGCTGTTGTAAATAAAATGAAGGAAAGATTGACAATAGTAAAATTTTGCTATCCAAGCCCTTCTATGGACATTGCACCTGCTAAGAAGTTAACTGTTGAAGGAAACCAGCAAGTATACAAGAACATGACACATGAAGAGTATTTCAATAGGAAGCTTGATAAATCCTTTATTGATAGTCTTAGATTATGATAAATGATGTTCTTTAATTGCATGCTATAAAACACAGACACTCCTCAGATTAGGCGTGACCAACACATATAATTACATTGAATTATATGATTTTATCAAATTATTAGCGGTGTCAGCATCCTATGTCTGTGTCTGTATCTGTGTTTCATAGTTGCACATCATTTTTATTGTGCCACTCTTCTGCTATATCCTTTTGAATAATAATCAAGAATAAGTCATGTAAATTGTATCTTTGTTTATCTAATCTAGAAAAGTGTAAAGAATAAAAATGACAAAAATTGAGTCTAAATTATGATTTGTTTTGAAATTTTGTATAACATTTTTTTACATGATACAGCGAACACAAATCACTTCATGTGTGAAACAGTGAAAGTAGATAAAAATTTATTATTTTTTTCAAATGAATTGAACATGTCATGTGCATGTGTACTTTCATAAAATTAAGTGTCAATTTTAAACTAAAGGATTAATTTGATACAAAATTATATTTCAAAGATTATAGGGGCAATGTTCAGTGACACTATGTTTCAAGATTCAAATAATTGTTCACTCAATATAATTTGATGTAAAATATCAACAAAAATTATATAATTTTACGACATATTTTAGCTGATGGAAAATTAATTTAATGTCGTAAAAAATATCTCATTGATTTTGAACAAATTTTATTATATAATAAACAATATAGAGTCGATTACGGATAAATTTGACTCCTTCAAATGTCATTGAATTTAACTTTTTTTGAATAGTTATTGTTGGTTTTTATTTGCTTTGTTGTTGCATTAATTTACACTTATTTAAGTAAAAATTATTGTGAAATTTTTAATAGGTTTAATCCTCAAAAAGAAAGGTGAAGTTTAATATATTCGTTTTTTTTTCATATCCTCTCCTAAAAATTGTGATGGTTACACCTTCCATGGTTCCATTGGCTTTGAGATTGCTTTCTCTTTGAGAACACAGCCTTTCAAATTTCAATGCAGATATAGATTAGTTAACCAACAATAACGTTCTAAGTTTTTTTTTTTGTTGACAAAAATAAAGTCCTAATTAAATTTTGTATAACTGGATAATGTGTAGGTAAGAAGTTGAACTAACAATACTTACAAGTACACAATCTCACCAACTCTTGCACAATTTTTAGTTGCAATATTTCATCTATAAAAGCCTACATACAACACATACAAAACACACAACAGAAGCATATCAAAATCATTAGTATTGCAAAGAGCTCCACTATAATATATCTTCCTGAGGTTTCTCTCATCAGCTTGGTTAAACCATGGCTTACATCAATTTATCAAAAATCATTTTTCCATTAATGGTTCTAGCTATACTGTCAGCCAAGAGTAACACAATGGTTGTCGCGGCACGCAATCTTCTAGAGTCAAACATACCTGAGGTTCCAAAACTTGATTTTCCACCTATACCAAAGCCTGAGCTTCCTAAGATTCCTGAATTACCTAAGCCAGAATTGCCTAAGGTACCTGAACTTCCAAAGCCTGAGCTACCTAAGTTTAATGTTCCTGAATTGCCAAAATTCGAGTTTCCAAAAGTTCCTGAGTTGCCGAAAGTTCCCGAGTTGCCTAATTTCCCTGAATTGCCCAAACCTGAGCTAGCTAAGGTCCCCGAATTGTCTAAGCCAGAAATTCCAAAGATACCCGAATTGCCAAAGCCTGAGTTACCTAAATTTAATGTCCCTGAATTGCCAAAACCCGAGCCACCTAAAGTCCCTGAATTGCCAAAACCTGAACTACCTAAAGTCTCTGAGTTGCCCAAACCAGATATCCCTAAGGTACCTGAATTACCGAAACCCGAGCTACCTAAGGTACCTCAATTACCGAAACCCGAGCTACCAAAAGTACCTGAATTACCAAAACCCGAGCTACCTAAAGTCTCTGAGTTGCCCAAGCCAGAAATACCAAAGTTACCTGAATTGGCAAAGCCTGAACTACCTAAATTTAATGTCCCTGAACTGCCAAAACCCGAGTTACCTAAATTCCCTGAAACTCCTAAAGATGTTCCAACCAATACTCCTTAAGTTGGAACTAATTCCTTTCATTGCATTGTCTAAAGTAATATATATAGTTTTCTATATTATATTGTGTCTGAAGGTCATCTTTTATGATGGACGTGATATGATTTATACATATTTTTATTCAGTATTATATGTTGTAGCTTGAACCTTATTAAGATTACATATTATGATTAGTTTGAGCTTAATTAAATCGAGTGTGCTATTTCTTATTGTTGGTCATATACTTCATGTATAAATGTTGTTGAATTTAATCATATAGTATTTTAGTGAGAAACATCCAGGATTTTCAAATTCTAATGTTGTTTGAGAGGATATTTTATTTTGTTTTATAGAATTTAATATACAATTTCATAACTTTTGAGAAGTCTTTCCCTCTAAACATGCAAATAAATAATTTGATAGCAATTCAATATAAATAAATAATAATTTAGTGATTGATTTGAAGCACAAAATCCCAATATCTTACAAGATGAAATGATTTTCGTGAAACTACATCTGATTGTACTTATCAAATTATTACCACCTTTCATTGACAACTAAGTTATAAACACATCTTAACGTAAAAAAAAAATAAATTTGAAGACATCTTTCATAAAAAAAAAGTTTCTAAAAACATGTTATCATCAAAGACTCCCCCAACTAAAGTACACAACTTAAATTTTTTATATATTTAACCTCATGCAACACAAGTTTGCAGAAGTAAGTAGATAATATTTCCCAAGTTTGTTAATGATATTCAGAAACTGTTCCTTGAAAGTTTCTACTTGTACCACAAGCTAGCATTATCAAAAATTAAGATCACATTGACTCTGTATCATCAAACATTACTTGTTAACAAGGCAACAAAAAATCTTAGCTTACCCTATGTTCGAATTTATGGCGTTTAAAATTGATTTTGACTGTTAGATACTTTTAATTGTAATAGATTATTGAGTAATTCTTGTGTGAACTCTCACCCAACCGATCATCCTTACACCCAGTGGCGTAGCCAGGACCCAAAGTCAGAGAGTTCAAACTGTTAAATTTTTATATCAAAACTAACATCTATAACAGGCAAAATGCTAAATTCTTCAAACCGGGAACAAGGGTTTAGACACTTAAGTTTGTCTTTTTGCTAGTTTAGGATTAATAAAATTCAAGTAAAGGTTAAATATGTTTTTGGTCCCTACAAAATTGGAAATGCTCTTTGAGCTTGAGGTCTCCCTTGACCCTGATGACCACCCCGGAGTTCATCTAAAGTTTTTGTAGCGGATTTGTTTTAGTAGATAACTCATTTTTTAAATGATAAATTGATATAATTTATTTTTAAATAATTGACTAAAATTAAGTTATTTATTTTATTCAATTTTATATATAAGAAAATCATTTTTTCTTACATTTACCCATTCTTTTCATTATAAACACATATTCTTGATACACTAATATTTTATTTTTTTTGACAAGTATACACTAGTATTGTTATTTATATCTATACTATATGTAAAGAAAACTACCCCTTCCAACACTTTTGGGTTGGATTTTTCTTTCTAAAAATACCCTCAATTTTCAATACAAATAACATATGTAATAAATAGATAAAAATAAATTTAAATATTCAAACAAATGTAACAAGCATGATATGAATATATATTTTTTGTTTTTTTTTTCCCTTTATCATTTAAAAAGTGTAACAAACTAGATGAGTATATTTATACTTACTTTTTCATCATTCCAATTATACCCTTAAACAACTTTTTCTATAATAAAATTGTTGTTGGTGTCATTAAAAAATGAATTTAGATTATATTTTTTTGTTATATTGTATTATTGTTGGTGTCGTTGAAATAGATAATCATGGTTAGTTTGATATTTATAAATTGAAAGCAACAAACATTTATATTTTTTTTAGTTTTAATCAAAATCAAAATTTCATAAAAAAAACATCGTTCATAATTTTCAAACGTTAGCGTAATAAAAAGAGTGGAAAGACGGGTATGTGAGTGCCCGTCTTTTCGCCGGTAGATTATAGATTTTGCACTCTCCTATTCTGCTGGTTACGCCACTGACTTTGAGATTGCTTTCTGTTTGAGAATATAGGCTTTCAAAGCATATATAGGATGTTAACATGGTTAACCAAAAAAATAATTGCAATTAAATTTCAGTCACACAATTTCATCTATAAAAGCCTCACATATAACCCATGCATAACACGCTACAAGGCATATCAAAATCATCATATTAGCATAGCAAACAACTCCAACTACTATAATATATCTTCCTAAAAAATTTCTCATCATCTTGATTAAACCATGGCTTGCATTTCTTTGTCAACAATCATTTTTCCATTCATGATTGTAGCTATATTGTCAGGAAAACCTGATACAATGGTTTATGGGGCACGCAATCTTTTAGAGCCAAACATACCTCAGCTTCCAAAAACTTCTTAAGATTTCTGAATTGCCAAAGTCGGAAATACCTAAGATACCCGAATTGTCAAAATCGGAGTTTCGTAAAGTACCTGGGTTGTTTGTGCCAGAAATACCTAAGGTACCTCAAGTGCCAAAACAAGAGTTGCCCAAGGTATCTAAATATCTAAAGCATGAGCTACTTGAAATCATAGACGCGTCTAGAATCCCTCAAATTAATCAACGACCTAAATACGAAATTGTTATTCAACCTAATGAAGTCGTTGTTACTATACCTGGACTTAATCGTCCATAAGTTGGAACTAATCCTAATTGCATTGCATTGTCTCAATTCAAACGTAGTTTTCTACTATTAAGGCCATGTTGTACGATGGGTGTGATATATGATTTTTACATATTGTCAATTCAATACTATATGTCGTAGGCTACAAAACCATAGGGGAGTGATTGTTATGGTTTAGTGTTTGTTGGGTATCAAGGTGGATGTGTCGGAATCAAGGTGATCCATTGTAATTCTGGCACACTCACGGTAACACCAAACATACGCTTTGAACCTTATTAAGATTACATATTGTTTTTAGTTTGAGTTTGTTTAAATCAATTGTACTACTACTTATTGATGGTCATATCCTTCATGTATTAATGTTGTTGACTTAAATAAGATTGTTGTTTATAAAATTTAATATACAACCTCCAAATTCAGGTTCTTGATTTTTGAGAAATCTTGCTCTCTAGAAATGAAATAAATAATACGGTGCTTGGCTCAAATCACATAATACCAATACCAATAACTTACAAAGAGCAATGATTTTGGCATGATCCGTATTGACTCACGTTATAAGATTAACAGAATATAAATGAGGACATCAAGTTTGAGAAGAGTAAAAAAGAATCATTCTCTCAAATTATATATCCCAATTCAAATTAATGTTTATTCTAGAACTAATCCTAACAACATCATTCAAATATTAATTAAAATTAGGGTTAAATAAATTTTTCATCCTTATTTAATAAATTTTGATTTTTTTCCCGTAAAAAATAAAATAAAATGTTTTCATCTCACAAAATTTTTAGTTATGTTTTTGGTCCCTAGTGGCCAATTTATTTACATATGAATCCCAACATTAAGTTTCTTTTATGTTTAAGATGTGTTTATTATGTTCAACATTTGTTTGTTCATATTATGTTCAAAAAATGTCAAGAACATTCCAAAATTATATCCGTTAGGTACCAAAAATAAAACAAATTTGTTTGTAAAGATGAAAACATCTCATTTTAGTTTTTAAGGACTAAAATTAAAATTTGACATATTTATTGAGACAAAATACTTATTCAACCCTTAATATTAATATTACTTTGAATTAAAAAGAAATCAACCTTAATGGCTTACAAGCATTACAACTTGTTCAACAAAAAAACATCAAAATAAATCAAGATCGGAGTATGTTTTCTTCAACAACATTAGGCAGCCAAAAGATCACAATCACGTTTATTGTCAATTATTATCTTCACTCATTTTAGTCATTTTCGCCCAAAGATGAAAGGAAAGTGTATGTGTTAAAAACGGGGTGTAAATAGAAATCCTCAAATGAAATTAACGAGAAATCGAACACAAAACAGCTCGATTGAAGTTTAAAATAAGAGGTTTCTGGTTGCATCCTAAGAACTACCATAACCACCAACTAATGTTTGCCTATTAAAAAAATAAAATAATGCAACAATCATACAAAATGTAAACAAATATGGTAAACCAAAATAAACTTCAGTCCAGGAAAACATGTACCATTTCATAGCATGATTCACAGAAGAAAAAGAAAACAATTAAGCACATGAAAATAAACATAATAATATATGTCAAGTTTCCACACATTTTTGCTTCTTTATGTGAGATGAATAAAAACATCATCCAGGTGCAAACATTGTATAACAGATAGATCCCTTGAAGCTTTTACCAAAGCTAAAAACCAGCCCATCCAGCAGGTTGAGAAGTTGATTTGCTCTCAAAACCCTTGGCCTCACCGAAAACATGAGCTTTACTCCCTTCACCAGGTCTTGGCATCTGTGGACTACCACTACCAGCACGAGCAGCACTAAATGTATCTGCGCCAAAACCCCAAGAATCAAAATCAGCAGCTGGTTGAGTAGCCGGCTTGTTCTGCTGACCATTTCTTGACCTAACAGATTTTGAAGCATTGTCTGCTGAAAGGGACTTAAACGGTTCAGTTTCCTCTGGGAAAGGTTGCCATGATGACTTTGGTTCTGAACTAGGAGTTTTCCATTCACTTCTATCCTGCTGAAGTTACAAAGAAATCACAGTTAGGATGTCATAGATATAATAAAACCATGTGTCACAAACACAACGTAAACAAAATAATTCATGCAAATACAAATTATTTGGGAGGAAAAAACTACAAAATGCTTATTACCAAAGATGCAGATGATGCAACTGCAGGAGAGGTTCTGAAACCCTCTCTACTTGGAGATGGAGTTTTTGCTGCAAGTGTTTGCTTGAGATCCTGCAATTCTTGCCTTTGTGAACGGCAAATAGCAGTAAGCTTTTCATACTTGGCAGTGATTTCAGATTTCTCTAAGTTAGCTTCCTTCAGCTGCTCTCTGAGTTTCTCCACCTCAGACTCTAATGCTTCTTCCCTTGTGGATTTGCTACCATGCCCGGAGCTTAGCTTAGCGGTATCGAACTCTGCAACAAAAGTGTTAAAAGACTGGTCTTGAAAATTATTATTTTTCTTCTCCAGATTTGACATTTGCTTCTCATTTGCATGACCTTTATCCGGGAAAAAATTTATTTCAAAGTCCTTGGAAGATACAGCTTCAGGTTTGTGCAACTTTCCATGTATACTGCTTTTTACAGTCTGAGTTTGTGTGTTAGTCACTTTTTTAGTACTAACATTTTTCGGTAACTGATCATTGTCCGGACGAACTTTGTGGTGGCTAGATCGTTCTTCATCATATACAGGTTTGCCCTTTTCCTCAGGGACACGTGAATCCTTTGCATGCAGAGTGGACCAGAAGGCACCAAGCTGCCCCCCACTTTCCCCTCCCCTAGAAGCAAGAGATGGCTGAGGGGTAGTTTTGGGTTCTGCAACCGATGGAGGAGGAGGTGGATTTCTGCGAGGCATTGCACTTGATTTGTTTGTGGACATTGAAGCACCTACAGAAATTTGGCTACAAATTAATCTTTCTGTCTGATATTAGGTTAAAACAAAATATACAAATCCAGTCTGCTACCAAGAGTTTTTTTTCTTTGCCCTAATTCACTTCCAATGGTAAAATTCATTGATTTAAGCATTCAAAACACATGAAAATAGACTTATTATGTTATTCAAGACAAGCCTCACCTTCGTGATTGTTGGAAGCGGGTGATTCAGGTGGCCTGTCAGGCAATGACTTTTGTAAATCAATGGGTAGCTGCTCATTAACACGAAACCAAACCTGCCACCACAGTAGTATACCCAATGTCAGTGATTGATTGCTCTAATTCTAGTGCCTAGGAATGCTATGGATGGATGATCTATGACCAACCTAAATTGATGGAGATGAATGGCCAATCAAGCAAAGCGCTTGCCTGCGTGATATCTGGTCTGTCGTCTGGTCGAGCTTGAAGCATGTCTTTGATCAAGTCTGTGAAGGTTGAATTGAATTTAGGTTGATCAGGAATGCGGTAGTTTCCATTTAAGACTTGGAGCTTTGATTCCCCATCAAATGCACTTTTGAAGTAGCATATGCGAAAAAGAAGACACCCAAGTGCCTAACATATTCAAGCAGTAATATGATTTGTCAGTTAGCAGAAAATGGTTCCATAAAAGTAGTTGCAATAAAGAGATGTTTTTGGCGTATATGACGACTTACCCATATGTCCACTTTCTCATTAATGACTTCTCTCAGGAACAGATCCCACATCTAAATGCACAGAAAACAAAAATTTGTGATCATTCATTCATTTGTAATTGTACCAGACATAACTACAATTTTTTTTTCCATGGGCACAAAAAATGGGAACCCAAGATGGTAGTCAGGACATACGAGGCATTGTCCTGACATTCAGATGCACATAGTGTTCGAGTTTATGGATTTCCATCAGCTCTACGCCAATGAGATTGAACCTAAGCACTCGAATAACTTGGCATGGGCTAGAGCTTTCAAACACAACCCTTGGTGCTCGCCTTAATTTATATAGAAAAAACAAATCTTAACATACCTCGGGTGGTCTGTAGGCAGGGGTTGTGTACTTTCTGATATTATCTTCCTCAATTCCCATTTCTTCTGGCTTCTCGAAACGTTTGTGATTTGTGGAAATGCTTCCAAAATCACACAACTTCCATAAACCATCTGAACCCAACAGAAGATTTTCTGCTTTCAAGTCTCTGAGAAACAAAAAGAAAAGTGATTTACTAATAATTCTAAAAGCACCTTACAAACTCGTGCTAGATTTATAAAACTTCTGAACAATGTCACGCATAAACGAGTAAAATCAGGCATATCAAACAGTACAATTCAAATAAACATATTTAAAGAAAAATCACTAGTATTGTTACCGGTGAGCAATAGGTGGAGACTGGCAGTGCATGGCGAAGACTGCATTACACACATCTCTGAAGATTAAAAGAACCTGCCTCTCTTCAAAATAACCAGCACCGCGGCTCTCCAGCACACTAACCAGAGACTTCTCACAAAATTCCATTACAAGGAATGCCTCTTTTGTCCTACCCATATCATAGATGGCATTAGCATGAAGTGTGACAACATTGGGATGTCCTATCAACAACTTCATCACGGATATTTCCTTCTTCACTAATCCAAGTGATTCTTCATCGTTGCATATTATGTGCTTCAAAGCATACTGTTTCGACAAATGTACAGCATCACGAGCCAAGTAGACGCATGAGAACCCTCCTTCAGCAATGAGCTTGTGGACATGTAGTTTGAGATTACCAACGTCTATAGAACGACCTTCAAGACCATTTTGCTCTTTATGTGCGAATGGCTTAAATTTCCACATCTTTGAAAAAATAGACTGAGTTTCTGCATACGTAAATTTAAATTTAAATATAAGGCATAACCTCCTCATAAAAAACAGCAGATTCTCTAACTAACGAAAAGCATTTCTTTGACGCACAACATCAAATCATTTCTACAACAAGCATATGACAATGTCTATGTACATGGAAAATGAATTTCCTGCACAGCTAGCAGTCACTAAAGTAAATGTCAGCAGTCCAATTTGTATCGATAGATTCGGATTAGATGACTGCCAGAAAATCCAGGGCCATTTACATGCTGCTATCTATGCTATTTCATTCCATCCTCCACGTTAATTGATCTATGTCGTCAACTTTTAATAATTAAGAAAGAAACACAACTAAATTCAACATAATGACCTAATATAACATACTAAAATAAACTTCAGGAAAAACACAATACAAGTTAACGAATATAATCAAGTTTTGATAGATCAACATAATCATAATGGATTTGGATCCTCACATGTTTAAATCAAACACGAGGGGGGTCTTGGTCATCTTCTCACCATTAAAATTTATTGGACCCCACTTATATATTTTTGAAATTGTCAAGCCCAATAAATTTTAATAGTGAAATGATTAACATAACCCTCTCATGTTTAATTCAAACATCAGAGAATCCAAATCCAAATCCAATCCAATCATAATAATGACCTTACTAACACAACCATAATCATAATCATACAATTTCTTAACCCATTTAGCAAAATGAACTTAACTAACCTCGTAATCACGAAAACATAAACCATCATTGATCAACAAAATTCAAGTACATTTTGAACAAAATTACAATCAATAACATATGTGATTCAAAATTAATTATGATTGAAATGGAAACATTTTTAATGATCTGACGATTATGATTGATTTACAATACAAAAAATCTTTACATTGACGATGAATTAAATTAAAAAATATATATTTAGATAGACAAAAATAAGCAAGTAACCATAAATCATGATATCATACCTTATTTAAAACAGGTTAATATAAAATCAAAAAAATTTACATTGATCAGCAACATAAACATCACAAAACCTTATAAAAACATAAACCATCATTGATGAAGTAAATAAATAACCATCAAATAAGATCCAATAATACCATAACGTAATTTCCAATCATCGTTAATTTACAATCATCACCAATATATTCAAATCTAAAAGATCATCAAATAACAACAACAAAAACATTGTCAGAAAACACAACACCAAAATAATATTTACCTAAAAAAACAAAAAAACTCAAATCCATAAACAAATCCTTAAATCCAAAAATTCAGCTCAAATTGAATAAAAAACACACCTGGGATCAATCGATCTGTAACACTTAAAAAACAACACAGAATTTTTTTAAAAAAAATAAAAAAATGAAGAAATTAGTTACTGAATCTGGTGATTATACCTGTGAAGATTGAATTGAAGAATCGGGAAGTTGATTAAAGAGTAGGAATCGAAATTAACACGCCATTGATGGATTGGGATTGAGCTTGTTGTGCTTAGTGTTTTTTTCAGATTTGGGGAAGTGAAAAATGAAAGGAAAAGAGTGAAAAAGGATTTTATATGAAGAAAGAGATGGGAGATGATTTGTACGGTGGAGATTGAGTGGGATGTGGGAGGTTTACTGTGGGTGTGAGTGTAGAGGATAGTGTAAGAGATGAATCTAAATCGTTCAAATAGGATTGGTAATGAGATGGTGCAGACGGCTTTTATTTAATTTTTTATTTTTATTTTTATGAAATGATAATTAATCTTTTAATATATGAGATTTTGAGTTTAAATTCAACTATAAAAATGCAAGAGTGTTAATTTCATCAATTATGATCCTAACATCTGTCAAAGGATTAGTTTTACTGTTACGTGTAGAATTTCCACATTCACATCAAAAACTCATATAAAAAGAATTTTGTCTTAAAAATATAAGTTAAACACCGAAAAAATTATATTAGCTACATAATTTTTAATATAAAAGTTATTACATTTAGTGATTTAGATACTTAAACAATGTCTTTTAAAACATTTGTTATCATTTTCCTAATTTTTAACGTATGAGACATTGAAACATTATAATTTTTCACTGTATTGAGTTTTTTTTATGGTGATTGAGATTTGAATCCCGAATCTTGTATATATTATACATTGTCCATACCAACTAAGTTAAACTCACAAGGACACTATATCAATTATAAGTACATACATCATTGTATTTTTTTATTAATTATTATTCTTTGTTGTTGACATTGTTTCTAGATAGTCAATTTAATCATGACACTTATCTTCATTTTTTCCTTATATAAAAATAAATGATATTCAATTTAATCATGATACAGTATAGATTTAAAGTTGTTAAAAATAAAAAGGATAATTTCGCAAACAAACTCATAACATCATGTTAATAGCACAAAACAACATAGTGTATATGCCTACTAATATGATTGTATTCAAGTCTCAAGAATATCAATGTTTCAGGATCTGCAACATTGACGACGCAAAAGCCATTGATTGGATATGCACTTGATTGAAGGTAATCTTTCAACCTGAGTCAAAAAATATCGCACTAAGACCGAAACTCAAAAACATAATGCATAAAGATGGGAAATCAAAACAAACAGGTCGTGCTAAGATGGCGAAATCACACAAACAAACGAAAGAATGTTGAAAATATGCTGAAATCACGTATTTAACTAAAAGAGAAATAAAAACAATTTGTATGGGTGATTTCAGGTAAAAATTGATCACAAATCATTCATCTTTGATAGATCAAGAAGAAAAGGGGGCGACGACTAAAGTTTGACACATGTCTTTGTTGTTATTAGTTTAGTATATAACATTGTTAACAAAAGGAGAAACTATTCTATAAACACAGCCACTAATGATAAATGTTTAGACACATTTATATCAAATGAAAATAAAACTAAATGATGTTGATTTATGTGATTTAATTATTTTAATTTTAATTTTTTCATTTGATGAGTATGCCCAAATATTTACATTCATAGTTGTGTTCATGAAAGAGTTTCTCTAACAAAAGAGGTACTAACTACTATTTATTTGCAATTTTGATACATTTAAAGGATAGATTATCCATAAAATTCAATGGCTTAATAGCAGTTTTCGCCCCCTAACTTTCACGAAGTTGCGATTTTGGCCCCTTGAGAAAAAAACTACAAAACCGCCCCCTAAGTTTTGCAATTGTCGCAGTTTTGGCCCCCAAGACCATTTTTTAGTAAAAAAAAAAACATGTGGCACCTCACTTAAGGTGCCACGTCAGCGTAGACTGAGTCAAAATTGGCCTTGGGGGCCAAAACTGCCATGCAAAACTTAGACAGCGATTTTTTTTCTTAGGGACCAAAATCGTAACTTTGAGAAAGTTAAAGGACTAAAACTGCTATTAAACCAAATCTAATTCTACTTATAATATCATCAGAATTATTAGATTTCATAAAAAAAAATAAAATTATTAGATTTCACATCTTTACTTGAGTTCAAATCTAGGATCACACAATTGTGTCTATTTTACTTAGTTATTTGCTTGCAAACCATTTTTTTTTTTTCTAAATGAACATACTACGTTTTATTTTAGAAAATTAGCATAATATCTTTTACTAACTTTTTTTTACAATATCTCTTACTGTCTTTCATTTATTGAAATTTATATGAATTGTCAAAAAGAACCCAAAGTTTATATGAAATTCATGAATATATAAAAAATAATGTATTTTGTTTCTGACAAGAGGTAAAAGAATGAATACATTAAAAAATATTATAAAATATATGTTCTATTGAGACAATCCATGTCGGTTGGGTGGAGTGGAGTACACGTGAAGGCTACTTCCGGTTGCAAGAAGTAAGAAATTATGTATTTCGAAGTTAAACGGAAGCTTTGTTTATAGCAAATGATTAGAAAATTTTGCCACATTGATAGTGGAACAAACGTGGTAGGATGTCATTTGCAAAATGATCACTACTTTTAAACTAAAACTATCTATAACACAACAAGGATATTTGTATATTTTTCATATTTATTCAACATCTTATTTTATCTATACACATTTTTCTCTATCACATAACCAAAATATTTGATCTATCACATCAAAATCTCAAATATTTCTCTCTCTCAAGATGTATACATCCAATGATGTATACATCCAATGAAATGTTCATCAAACATATTTCTTTCGAATATATAACGTGTGTATTACTTTGACACCAAATCCAAGTCCTCCCTTTATATTAATCCAAGGGTTTGATTGATCCACTTAATTATGTGTTTGACGGTCGCTACATTTTTTTTTTTGAAACTTGGTATCCGATCCAAGAATTGACTAATTCGAGGGGACCAATCCCACTGCCCACTTGTGGGGCCCCGTTTAAAACCAGAGCAAGCTCTGTATGTACTTATCCCACCGAAATTGACACCATTGGGAATCGAACCTGAGACCTTTGGAGGAGCAAACTCCAAGATCTCAAGGCAACCACTAGGCCAACCCCAAATGGGTGACGGTCGCTACATTGTTGCAAACTTGCGATAATAATTATCATTGTGTCTCAACTCAATTAAAAATATAGAGTTCAAACTATCTCATATTTGATTTGCTCATTTATTGGAATATATTTCATTTTACACCATTTGTTATGATTTTTTTACAAAACTAGAAGAAGAACAACTAAGGGTACGATCCATCATAAGATAATAAATATTCTTTCTCCAAAATAAGAAATTAAGATATGGAACTTATCATTACATAATGTTAATGTCAAACAATCATTTTTTCTCTGCTTTCTTAGGATCTCTCGAGGAATAGTAGATTTATATTGCAACCGTGGTTTTTTCTCATGGAATCACTCGGCCAACTCGCTATTACTTATCGATTTGGACCCCATAATATGAAGGTGTCACAACTCTTTAACCATCAACTAAACATATACGGTTGACCATAATTTTGAACATCATTAACCATAATCAAGTGTGTATTTGAACCAAATTTTTTGTAAATAAATATCATATATATATTTGAACACTTGAAAATTGTGTATATTTAAACACAATTTAGATGGTTAATGAATAACTAGAAGTAAATTTGAACACATGAGAATTATGGTTAACAACTTCGAAAATCGTGGTTAAGTGTGTTCAGAACATAGTTCTTTTTTTTTTTTTGAGGGAGTGTTCAGAAGATAGTTAGTATGCCGTGACACCTTGTTAATGTTATATTCATTAATTATACATGATTGAAGTTAACCACACAATTGAATTGAATTAACCATTTGCATAAATGTATGTCAAAATATTGTGTCAAAATAGCATTATGTAGTGTTAAACTTGTTGTAATCTATCTTAGAAGCATTGTGCAGGCTTGTGGCATGCATTTTTTGTATTAATTAAACGTGCTCTTACTTGTATCATCTAACTTAGAATCTAATTGCCGTCGCAAGTAAAAGATGGCATCCATGGTTGGAATATGCCAACTAATATAAGAAGAAAAATTGTCATTTTCTATTTGCTTTTTTCCTTTGTCTTTTAAGTTCTTAATGACCAAGTCTCTTCTTCAATTACTATAACTCAATCTCTTAATCTTCTGAATATAAAAGATTTTAATCTTCTTATTTATGCATGCATAAGGCTGAAGAAAGTTTCAAATTGTAACAATGTGGTTTAAGGGCCTTCTTCTCCTGGCTTTTTGCATGGCATTGTTTGAGTCAACAACTTCTCTTAATCAAAGCAGTTTCCCTCAAGGTTTTGTTTTTGGAACAGCTTCTTCAGCTTACCAGGTTTTATTTATTCCGTTATTTTCATCGATGCATGCTAAGATCGAAAGATTTGTATTGAAATGATAATAGAAAATGATACCAACGAACGATTGATTGTTACAAACGAGTATTATCTACCTTATATACTAACTAACTAAACGACTCTTACTTCTTGTATTTCAACAATGCAACCGTGGACAAAAACACCGGACACATCGCACACACATAGATACAAATAATAAAAAAACTATCAAAATAATTGAATATAACGTATGTCGATGTCATGTAGTGTCTGACACTGAAACGTGCCGTACACCAGACACACCTTCGATTAACATGAATCTTGGTAGTACACAGATTGGAATTGAATTTATTTAGATTAGTTTTTGTTTTTTACACTATTTTTTTTTTAACAACCTAAAATTTACACTCTTTAATTTTGTTTGTGTATGAAGTATGAAGGTGCTGCATTTGAAGGTGGCAGAGGTCCAAGCATATGGGACACCTTCACTCATAAGTACCCAGGTTAGTAGTTGGAGCTCCTCAAGATTGATACTAATTCCTATAATATTCCAATAAAGAATTTAATTTTGATACACTCTCCTTGAAAAAATTTGTACACTAACATATTGCTCTAATCCAAATCTCAATTCTTGGTCTTCAGATCGAATAGCAGACCACAGTAATGGTGATGTTGCCACTGATTCATACCATCGTTACAAGGTTATTTCATTTTCTTACTTCTAATTTAAGTCAACAAATAATGGCTTTCTTTGTGTGTTGAGATTTATTTTCTATTTGATTGATAATGTTTATCCATTAAAAAAATTGACAGGAAGACATAGGCATGATGAAGGATATTGGATTTCAAGCTTACAGATTTTCCATTTCTTGGTCTCGAATATTACCTAGTGAGAAGCTGTTTAAGCTTTAGTTATTTTATTTATCAAGTTTATTTCTTTTTCTATCTTCTAAAAAAGTATATTTCTGTTTACAAGGTTTACAATTTTTTAATATGGATCACTAAATTTATATTAAACTCCGCATATAAGTTAATGGGTGAATTTAATAAGAATGCACATATGTAACAAAAAAAGTTGATAATGTACATATACTATGTATTCAAACACATAATCATATTTTATTTTATTATATTATAGTCCCTTCTCGTATAAAAATCTGCTAATCCCAAATCAAACACACAAACAAGTAATTAAACACAATTAATAAATAAATAAATAATCCTAGCAAGTAAAAATGTGATATCCTATGCTTCTTGACAACTTAAGACTCATGAGGAAAATTACCCTATTCATGACCTTGAGTTGGCAGCCATAGTCTTTGTATTGAAGGTGTGGAGACTGAGAGACGTGTCTAGTTCCGGCCTAAAAACGTGTTTATAAATGCAGTAATGACATGTAGACATCCTTAATAAGTATGCCCTTTTGTACCATTCTAAAAAATTTCGGTTAACCAAATATATGGTATGTGTGTCCACATTTTTTTAGTTGCGTGACCACTATGTTTCCAAAATTTATTTGGTTAATTAAGTGAAAAAATAGTGGTCACGAACATTTTAGTTGCGTGACCACATTTTTTCAGCTTTTAAATAGTAGTCAAGCACGCAATTGAAAAAAATGTGATTACACAGACCATATATTTGATTAAATGAAATTTTTGAGAGCGATAAAAATGGAGTATACACATTAAAGTGTTTACCAATTTTTATTCTATAAATGAGACATGTTCCTTCAACTTATAAACATGTTTTATATGGTTGAGTTAGAATCAAACGAAATTTTAAGAATTAATATATTCTATTGTTTTTCTATAATCTGATCAAGTTAAGAATTATGTTAGCTAATAAACATTTTTTAGGTGGAAACTTCAAGGGAGGAGTTAACCAAGAAGGAATCACATACTACAACAATCTCATCAATGAACTTCTATCAAATGGTAATAAGAAATCAATATTATCTTCTACTTTCAAACATATTCACAATAGCCCAAATGAAACAAATGTGACAAACAATATTGTAGAATATACCTACAGGACTACAGCCTTACATAACTTTATTTCACTGGGATCTTCCACAAGCTCTTGAAGATGAATATGGAGGTTTCTTGAGTCCTAAAATTGTGTAATAATCTAATCCCTTGTTCTATTGAATGCATGGAACCCTTTTCTTTATCTAGGACTCTTAGTTCATGTTTGAAATCACATTGAATTTGAAGAAATCATGGTGACACCGTGATTTTGTTGAAGTTCAACGGTGCGACTTTTGCCAAAATAACAATAGCATATCATGATTCGACCAAACTCGCCGTCAATTTAAAAATGTACTCTATGTAGCACCTACACGACACTGACACATGTAATTGCATTCAAGAGAAATTCTAGCAACACATATTTTAACACACACTTTTCAACACACTCTCTTTGACCGGTTAAAATTCATAATATGGGTCCCACTGAATTTATATGGGATTCACATGATTTGCTGGAATCCATGTGGATTTTAACCAATCAAAGAAAGTTTGTTAAAAAATGTGTTAAAATGTGTGTTGCTGGCATTTCTCTTACATTCAATAATCCTATTTTCCCAAACTATTACTAGTGTCGACGTGTCAGTTTCAATGTCGTGTAGTGTTTGGTGTCTGTATCTGTGAGTGCTTTAATTCGTGTTTGGTGTCGGTGTTTGTGTCAGAGGTTTAATCTATGTACTTAATAGCTGAAAAAGTTCAGATATTCATTTTCCACAGGCAAGATTATGCAAATTATGCAGAACTATGCTTCAGTGAATTTGGTGACAGGGTTAAGCATTGGATTACTTTGAATGAACCATTGATGTATAGTCTCCAAGGTTATGCTAATGGCCAGTTTCCACCAGCAAGATGTTCTAAACAGATATCACCAAATTGTACTGTTGGTGATTCAAGTACTGAGCCTTACATAGTTACACACCACCAGATTCTTGCTCATGCTACAGCAGTTAAAATCTACAGGGAGAAGTACCAGGTCTCAACTTAGTTATTATATCGACTTATTTTTTTTTACAAAATTTAATAGAAGAACGGGAAATTAATATTGATTAAAGTGGTTTTAACGACCATTTTACAATTTTTTCAATGACAATTTTAACTTCGTCCTAAAGTTACAAAGTCAAACTCTAATCGCTCATCTAGCACCTAGCGACCAAATCACCGTATCAATTCTTATGGTAAATGCATACAAAATAGAAATAGTAATATCACTACAAAATTTATTGATAATGAATTGTTAATATTTTGTAACAGATTTCACAAAAGGGTCAAATTGGGATATCACTAAATGCTCCATGGTTTGTGCCACTATCCCAATCAAAAACAGACACAGAAGCAGCATATCGAGCCCTTGCTTTTATCTACGATTGGTAAGTGTTGATATATAGCTGTCTTTAAATATTAAGCCGTCCTTTTGTGGTAAAATGTCTGTTACTAGAAATGATCATGCTTTTAAATTGCGTTTGTAGTCGCGAAAGCAGTTGCATTGCAAACTAAATGTATGCAAATGCGGCCGCAGTTGCAATTGCAGTTATAGACTGAAATTTAGAACTATGCAATCGATTCTAAAACTCGTAATTTTTCGTAATGCAAGGTTCATGGAACCGTTATACGCAGGCACATATCCTGCAGTGATGGTTAACAAAGTTGGGAAACGGTTGCCAAAGTTTTCAAGAAAAGAATACTTAATGGTTAAAGGGTCCTATGATTTTATAGGGTTGAACTATTACACTGCATATTATGTTGAAAATGTTCCTTGTCAAAAAGAAAATCAAACTATGTTGACAGACTCTTGCACTAATTATACTCGTAAGCTATTTTTAATTAAATGAAGATTATTATTTTACACTTTGTGTTCTTATTGTTTTGAGTTTGCCTAGTACACTTGCTGATTTGTGATCCATCTATTTTGTTGTATCAGCTATAAGAAATGGAGTTCCTATTGGTCCTAAGGTACTTGAACTTAGAGATAAATTTTATTCACTTTGTTATGCTTAAGCACTTGATTATTTTTGAAAGTTTCATGAGTATTATTATTGAAAACTTTCATTGATATCATAAAGATGACATAATTGTAGTTTTCGTCCCTCAGATATCAATTTTGTACAATTTTGATCTCATATGCTTTAATTGTGCAAATTAACTATAAATTGGTCCCACTAGCCTTAATAATTACTCCCTCGATCCCTTTTTATAAACACCCTTCTGGTAAGAGTAAAAGGGTGCTTATAAAAAGAGACGAAGTAGTAGATAGTTAATGAACGAAAGATCACTCTAACAAATAATTGAGATAGTAGGCGATTCAACTGGTACAATTTTGATATTTAGAAGGATTTCTTTTAGGGGTGATATTTAGAAGGATAAATGATCAAAATTATACAATCTCAATAGTTAGACAAAAAAAATGCAATTAAACCTAGTAAGAAATGGGGTTTTCATTAACATTATAATTTTGATTTAAAAAAGAAACTGAGAAGTGGATAATTTTGCAGGGTGCCTCAGATTGGCTCTACATTTATCCTCCAGGGATTCAAGATTTATTAGAATACACCAAGGAGAAGTTTAATGATCCAATTATTTACATAACTGAAAATGGTTTGTTCATCTATGATCTATAATCTTCAAAATCAACTTTAAGCTTAAACTTTTCTACTATTTCCTAAGTGATATATTTAAAAGGAAACCAAATTGTTGAAATTTTGCAGGAGTTGATGAGGTTAGTAATGGTACAAAATCGCTTGATGACAAATTGAGAATATACTATATTGGTCAACACCTTTTGTATATTCAAAGGGCCATAAGGTAATTTCATTTATACAACAAACATATAAGGAAAACATTTTAATATTGACATATACTATGGTGAAATTTAGTTTTGGGAAATAAGATCAAAGTAAGTGTTAAATATTGTTCATGTAGGGTTTTTCCTATTTTATTGGGAAAAATCATTAGTTTTTTATGTTTAGAAGTACACTTTCAAAAATATATTAGTGGTTTTTCTGAATGTGTATATTTGAACTCATGTGATACAAGTCCTAACACTTAGGAATTTGGTATATATAGGAATGGTGTAAATGTGAAGGGTTACTTTGCATGGTCATTTTTGGACAATTTTGAGTGGACTAATGGATATACTGTTCGTTTTGGAATAATATATGTGGATTTCAAGAATGGACTAAAAAGATATCATAAACGATCAGCTTTGTGGTTCAAAACTTTTCTTCATCAATGAACTTGCTCTTAGCATCAAACAGGATTCAACAGAAAAGAGAGATGAATCAAGTGCTCCATTCTTGATCTAAGTTATATTTGGATTTGTGTTATTAAGCAATGATATATTCTTCGATGGTTCATTGAATTGGCCAAGAACAAATTTTATTGTCATGTGTGATGCATTTCTTGATACCTTTAAAATTAGATTGTGTCTTTTGAATTTTCACTATTATAATTTTTCGGAAAATATGATTTTAATGGATAAGAAACGACAAATTTAACTGAATTTGACGTAGATGGTTGGACATTCCACTTACAGTAATTGTGACGTGATGTTAGTCTAAATTCTCTACTTCGTAATAAGTTTTATAGAAAGGAAGTCCGAATGATCGAAGGGAACAACATATTAGCTAATTATAATTTAAAACCCATAGAAAGTTCAGCATAAAAATTGCAATCATATTAAATTCAATAATACTTATACATAAAGAATATGAGCATTGATATGCGAAATCATAATCAATTTAAACAAGCTCAAACTAAAAACAAATAATCTTAATATGCTTCTAGCCAAACAATAACAACCACTCTCCAATGGTTTTAGGCCGATATCCTATACCATTTACATTACAAATTGAAAAATAATTAAAATCGTATTACACCCATCAAATAGAATGAGCTAGGCACCGTACAATAGTAAATCATGAACAAAGACAACACAAACAAGGAAATAAAAGGCATGGTTCCAAGTTCCAACTTAAGGTGTGGTGGTTGGAACGACTTTTGAAGTTTCTGGGACATTAGGTAGCTCAGGTTTTGGAAATTCAGGAACCTTAGGCAATTCTAGCTTAGGTAACTCTGATACTTTAGGAATCTCGGGTTTTGTCAATTCAGGAACCTTAGGCTGCTCTAGTTTAGGTAACTCGGGGACTTTAGGGAGTTTGGGTTTTGGCATTTCGGGAATCCTAGGCAACTCAGGTTTAGGTAATTCAGGATCTTTAGGCAACTCAGGTTTTGTCACTTCAGGAGTTTTAGGCAATTGTGGCTTAGGTAACTCAGTGAGTTTAGGTAAATCAGATTTTGGCAACCCCCCCACCGGAGTTTTAGGCAAATCCAAAAGACGAAGAAACAGACGATTACGTGCGAGAAATAACACTCATGCGCCCCCCCACTTGTGATCCAGGCGGACCGGGGTGTGCAAAATTGCACTTGTGCGCCCCTGGGTGTGGTATGTGTGCCCCCGTGTGTGTTATTTCGGAAAATAACTGCCTTTTGCTACTTTTTGGTGGAAAAAACTCAATTTTTAAGCTCAAACCCAGGTGGAAACAAAACCTGTAAATACAACTCCTTTCATCCATATTTTATATTCAGAACGAAGTGGTTCAAGAGGAAGGCAATAACTAGGAGCTTCAAGGGAGGAGGCTCTCTCTTCACTCCAAGTCTTTAGGGTATGTTTTATTTCTTTTATAATTTATCTTTAGTTACGAAGAGTAACTAAACCCTATTGGGTAGAGTTCTAAGATGAATCTCTATTTTATTTGTTGGATCTATTTAATTTAAGTCTTTTTATTCAGTTATTTTATGAGTTATGTTTAATTTTATTATGCGAGGTACATAATTTTTTCGCATGACTTTTTTTATAAGCCAAGAGAAAAATGACATCAAACAGAGAGGCTCCCAACTAAGTTGGTATCCAACTCTAATCTTTTGTCAAATGCTCATAAATAATATTAAAAAAGGGGGAAAACATTACATAAAAACTGGAGGGACACAAACCTAACCCAGTAAACCACACTAGAGTGTAAGTCGACCACAAACGGCTAATTCAAAAATATAAAAAAACACCCAAGTGTATCAACCTTTAATTAATCCTAAAACTAATTAAAGGTCTTCAATGTGGTGATTGAACCCTCAGTCAACACGGAAGCGGTTCATGTACCATCAACTCCCTGCAACAATGAAGAAAGTTAAACGACCCTTTCAAGTCTCACAATACAAGTCAAAAGTGAATGGTGAATCTTAAGTTGGAGTATGAATCATCTGCCAACACAGAAACAATTCAAGATCCATCAACTCCCTGCAAAATCAGCAACAAGCTCTACACAACTCTTTTGAGCCCATGAGTCCAACATCAAACATATAGAATGATGAGGATTTCAAATCAGTCTGAAACCAATCACGAAAATCAATACGGATATTAAGGCACAACAGTTTGGAGGAGGCAAACCTTAACCTTAACACCTTCAGATCTCAACAGATGCGAACAATGATCAGAGAGTCAAAACATCAGAATGCCCGTCACGAATTGACGACAAACCTTCAAAAGATCATAACGACGTCAACATGGTGGAAACTAACCAACAACAACATAACGTCGTGCACAACAAAAAATACATCACCGCTGTAGGAAGAAACCATCGTTGTTAAAACTCACAACACGGGGTAGAGGCTACACGTATGAAACAAAACCACAACAACACATCCCGAGGCATAACAAAAAATTGCAGTTTAATTGAACCGGCGACGGTGACGGTGATCCACCATGGTGGATGCAACTGAACGGGAAAGAGAGACAGGTCATGGAGGCGCGGCGCCGTCAACTGAAAGACCCCATCAGGGGAGGAGAGGGTGGTGCAACCATGAAGGCGAACACACCACCACCACCACCACTAGGTCTACATTTTAACAAAGAAGAGTGTGATTTGGGGGTTTGGAAGGGTGGCCGCGGTAGGTTGTGCTCAAAAGAGAAAGAGAATGGAGGCCTCTTACTAAATTATATTAATGCTCGAAACGATTGTTTTTCACATGACTTAGGACATACTTGAGATAACGATAAATTGCTCGATTATGAGTCATGTTTTATTATGCATGTTTACTCTTTCACATGCACAAATTCATTCCCCCATTTACTTTTATTTTTATTGTTTAATTTATTTTTTATATTTTTAAAGTAACGTGAATTGTCTAGTTGGAACGACAATCCTTATGGATGTGATACTCTACTTATCACTTTAATAATTAGTAACGAATTGGTGCACTTGTCTAAATTGTCCATCAGTTATGTAAGGAGTAAAACCTTCCTTATTAGCAAGTGACGTGGAATCATTGTCTGCTGCCCAAGCTTTTATGTTTTCTCAATATCATCTGTTACTACATACCTTCTTCAAAATAGGGCCCGATAAACGAGCTTGAGGAACTTGTGTTGATGACACTACCTATGCATCTTTGCTTTTAAAGGAGGTGCTATCGTCTTGAGGAACACTTTCATGTGCTTGACCAGCAGAATGTGTTACCATGTCGGTGTTTGTATGTGAAATGACAAGATGCTCTAAAGAAGGAGCAGTCTGTTGAATTACTGATTCTAAAATGAAAGGATTCTGCTCATTACCGGGTTGTCCAACCAATGTGGACGTATCCACAATTTCATTAGTGACATTTGATAAAGGAAAGTGGAAAGTATTGCTTACCTTATGGTGCCCAATATTGAGTTTCATACTCTTTCAATCCAAAGTTACTTTGTCTCTAATGTGGTTTACAGTTTGTTGCAAATTTACTACGGATTTTGAGGAACCGAATTGATAAAGAATTGTGAACCAATAATTTGGAATTTCTTCGTGTTACTCTAGTAATTTGAGCCAATTTGAACTTATGGAATTAATTGTACTTTAGATCCTTCAAATATCTATTTTATTTTATTTTATTTTATCAAATAAGCAAAATTCTATCAACACACAAAAAAAAAAGATATATATAAAGATTAATCAAGGAACGAGAACCAAAACCGAATCAACAGTTTTTAAATCAATAGTTTGGCATACCTATACTATATTTAATAAACAAATATCTAATAAAAGAAGGCAAATCATCTCACCAAAAAAGGTCCCTATAATGTTGGGAACATTTCTAGTTAAGGAATCCACACAATTCAAACTATTACCTTCACTAAAAATATGGATAAAAAAAATTCAAACTATTACCTTCTCTCAAAGAAGTAAAATTAGCCTAATCATTTTTCAACATCTTAGGGACCAGAAACGTATTCTTAGAAGCCGTGGCAGTCATAATTTTTTTTGGTGGGCCACTAAAATAAACAATAATATATAAATAAAAAATTTATGTTGTAATAAGCATTAACCACATTGTTGATCGTAAAAAAATTAAACTACATACTTTAAAAATTTAAAATAATTCTCTATGTGTGGAACATTTACTGAGAGGCAGAAGAGGGTGAATCACAAAGTTTTTTTTTTTAAAGAGAGGTATTTTAGTAACTTGCCCTGTAACTTTTTTTAAAAATATTTTTTTATGATATTTGTGTGGTGGACGGTTGAAATTAGATCCTCTCCTGCCTTTTTTGTGCAATCCCCTCTCCTTTTCTGATCCAATGGTTGATTGAGTCATAAATGAACAAAAAACAGAACCAAAGAGAAAGAAAAAAATATGAATGAATGACTTAGAGTACGGCAGAACAAACAACATGAGAGAAATAGTGGGAGAGGGTCCAAATCATGCAATTATATATGCATCAGAGTGCTTCTGAAAGATTTAGGTTGCTTTTGTTAAAAAAGATTTCTTGGCTATGCCTATGAGAGCTATTGGTGCTGCAATTATATGCAGCGATTGGTGATTCGACAACTACATTCTGCCGTATTTTTCATTGTTCTGAATGAGGCAGGTATATTCAGTACCTCATGTAATTTTGATACCACACAATCTTGGATTCATTTGGTGCTACATATTTCAGTTAAAATTTGGGGCCTTCTCTAGTTCAAATTTGTTAGTTGGTAGAAGACTTTATTTGGTATTGGCACACACATGATGCTAATCAATTTTACTTGAAGCCTCATATTTCTTGTTTCGGAAACACCATTCTTTGTTTGATATGAGAATGTTATTCATTGATGATTAAATTCTTGAAGCTAGAGGCATTAATTGTGTGCAGCAATGCATGTTGCTGCCATTACATTAGTTTGTGTTGGTTTATTGCTACTGGCTAGTTGTTGGTTATCCATACCAGAAGATACACTCAAGTCACTACCACCCTGTTTTTTTTTTGTTGCTATTCTTCCCCTCTGTTCATTGACCATTATCATTGGAGACATAATTGGTTCTTTGGCATATTCTTCACATGTCATATGAGTTTCTTTTTAGAGTCCTATGTACACCATGATTTCGTGACTTGCCTATTAGTTGTTGTTCTGCCATGTCTGTACATGTTGCATTTGGTTGTCTCCTTTTATTGACTAGATAGTTTTTTTGATGTGCTATTCATCTTGAGCACAATCTGAGTATTGATGCTTCACTTTATAGTCATCAACCATGATCTTTTGCTCATTTTTTTTGATATGAATTGTTGAGTCCTCTGATGTGCTAAGTATCCTTTAGCACAACTTGAGTATTGTGCATCACTTTGTAGCCGTCAAGACCTTCTAACATTCATTTTTCTTCTCCTTGGTTTCTACCTATGGTAGTTAAGCATTTTGCCCTTTGTTGGCCTTATTGATGTTAGCTTCTGTTAAGTGGTTAAGCCTTAAGTTGTGGCTTCTACTTAATGGTTAAGCATTTCTCTATTTGTTTTTCTTTTATTGGTTTACTGCCAAAGTTTGGACATTGTTTGGATCCTTCGTTGGCTTTTATTGAGATTTTCTCTCATTGTCTGGATATGGTAACACTGTTGATGTTTTACTGATGGTTTCTCTCAGCTTCTGGTGGGAAAGATGGAGTGATTTTGTTGTGGGAGCAATGACTGAAGGAAAAAGACTTTATTCTCTTAATGATGGTTCTATTATTCATGCCCAGTCCTAATAAGTATTGGTTGTGTGCTACAATTGTTTGGATATGTCAACACTGCATTGTTTCTTTTTGGGGTTGTGATCTTCTGCACAAGTGTTCTTTTTGAAGACAGTGGCATGGAATTGGTTTATTGCACAAGCATCCCCTTTAAGACATTGTAGCTCTTGTAATTTTCTTTGTTTGACATTTAGCTTTGTAATCCAAACTCAAGCTAAGAGTTCTCTTATCATGAGTTTGAGGGAGGCTGTTGAAATTTAGGCAGTTATACTTATTTTAGAGTTAGTTAGTGTACTAGTTTAGTCTCTATATAAGTCACAAGTTGACTCTTTTGTATCTTTCTTTCACTTTTGTATCTCTTCAACTATTATCAATACAATAATTTTCTAAGCTTTTTCTCTCTATTTTCATGGACGCCATGTTTCTCAACAACTAAAAATATGGATAAAATAAATTCAACCTATTACCTACTCTCAAAGAAGTAAGATTAGCCTAATCATTTCTCAACATCTTAGGGACCAGAAACGTATTCTTAGAAGCCATTGCAGTCATAATTTTTTTTAGTGGGCCACTAAAATAAACTGTAATATATAAATAAAAAATTTATGTTGTAATAAGCATTAAACATAAAGTTGATCATAAAAAATTAAACTACATACCTTAAAAATTTAAAATAATTCTCTACGCGTGGAACATTTACTGAGAGGGAGAAGAGGGTGAATCACAAAGGTTTTTTTTTTTTTTTTTTTTAAAAAAAAAGAATTTTTTTTGTTAAT
>Ga0228711_1001935_pt1 | contig 31316 bp, 17 predicted proteins | sample MedpolnodulmetaG_2_FD_177996 | JGI IMG/M metagenome (GOLD analysis project Ga0228711, IMG submission 177996) | Root nodule microbial communities from Medicago polymorpha collected in Santa Monica, California, United States - brown nodules | ecosystem: Host-associated > Plants > Roots > Nodule... | reverse complement strand
TTTATCCGCTGCATTTAGATTCTGATTATCACTTCAGAAGCTGAAATCTATCTGCTTCTGAACAGTGACTTCAGTAGGAGAAAACGAAGAAAAAGCAAACACAATTCAACCCCCCTTCTTGTATTTTTCTCACCTTCAACTGGTATTAGAGCCTTGGTCTGTTGTCTTAACACTTAACAGTGTAACAGAAAAAGATTTGAGAAAAACATGTCTGCTGAAGAATCCACTTCTCGTTCTGGTGCTTCTCATTCAGGTGTAGTTGTACCATATGATTATGGTTATGGTGACAAGAAAGCTGAATCTGGAAAAGTGCCAAGATTTAATGGAGATCCTGGAGAATTTTCTTGGTGGAAAACCAACTTCTACAGTTATGTCATGGGTTTAGATGAAGAACTATGAGACATTCTGGAAGATGGTGTTGGTGACTTAGTCCTTGATGAAGAAGGAGTTGCTATTGATAGAAAGAAACACACTCCTGAACAGAAGAAACTCTACAAGAAGCATCACAAGATCAGAGGATCACTTGTCACTACTATACCTAAAGCAGAATACATGAAGATGAGTGACAAGTCCACTGCAAAAGCAATGTTTGCTTCTCTCTGTGCAAACTATGAAGGTAGCAAGAAAGTCAGAGAAGCAAAAGCTCTTATTCTTGTTCATCAGTATGAGTTGTTCAAGATGAAAGAGGATGAAAGTATTGAGCAAATGTACTCAAGATTTCAGACTCTGGTTTCTGGACTTCAAATATTGAAGAAAAGCTATGTAGCTTCTGATCATGTGAGCAAGATACTAAGAAGCTTACCTGCAAGATGGAGACCTAAAGTGACTGCTATTGAGGAAGCTAAAGATTTAAACACTTTAAGTGTTGAAGATCTTGTCAGCTCTCTCAAAGTTCATGAGATAGGTCTGAATGAGCATGAACCTGCTAAGAAGGTTAAATCTATTGCTCTGCCATCTAGAGGGAAGTCATCAAAAGATTAAAGAACTCAAGTCAATTACTATTTTTACCAATCTATGGTTGATTTACCCCAATTGTTTCTATCCATATATAATATTTATTTTCTTTATCTTCTCAAATGTCGGTTCAATGTGTCACCAATCTTCCAATAAATCTAAGAGCGCCATTATTTCCTTTTAACCATTCAACTGTGGCCTTCAAATAATAATAATAAGAAGAAAAATGTTAAAGAGTACCCTTAAGACATTAGTTAAGAAGACAAACTGAGAATGTTGTATTGGAAAATGGTGAAAAGTGATAGATTTGACTTTTTAAAAGTTAAAAAATTGTTAAATTCGATGCAAACTTACTATTTTTGGTTTTTTTAACTAGTACCATACGGACACTGGTTAACAAATAGTTTCAATGAGGAAAATTATAAGTTTCATATAGAGATAAGATATGTCATAGGCACTTGTAGTTGTAGATAATGTCATTTGAAAGAAGGGACATGGTTGAATTTTACGATTCATAAAAGTCACAGTTCTCAGCTGGCTGTCGAGTCTGAGTTTTTTTTATGAATTTATCCACCGAAATTAGTACTAGAGAGAATCAAACATGAAATCTTGAGAGGAGCAAGATCTCAAGCTAACCACTAGGACAACTTTAAATGGGTTTGTCGAGTCTGAGTTTATCTTTTACTTTATATTTTATTTTAAAAAAATGAAATCTTTTACTTTATATTTTGCAATAAATTTTTTGTAACACCAGTTAAATATCTATGAAAAGATAAGATGTACAAAATAACTCCCATACTATAGTATCATGAATCTTTGCATTTCATCTTCAAATTTTAACCCGTTCTACTCCTACACATGTGAAACTCAATTCTAGTATGTTAGTGTTATAAGGGATGGTTAACTCAATTAATTTGATCTAAATGATAAAAAGTTGAAGGTCTCGAGTTCAAACTCGAGAATAAATGAGAAAAACTAATCTAATAATTAATTACTAACTTTTGTCATTAAAAAAATGTTTGTGTTATGTTATGCTCAAAATTCTCATTCTTTTGTCGATTTCTTTGGGTGATAGTCTCTCTTTGACATATTTGACTGAAAATTAAGGGTTTCTTTCAACAAAAAAATAAGTAATAGAATTAAGGGTTGATATTTCCACAAGTTCAAAATTTATTATGCATATGATATGCATACAATACAATATAATATATATACACATATATTTTGCACTTCCTGGGTCCTGTAATTCCTCTTTATTTTAATCTTATTTCTGTTTTGCCTAAAAAATATATATATAATTTGTTTATTAACGTTAATGTTAACTCCTTTAGATTATATTTTTTTAGAGAGAATTAGTCGCTTTAGATGTGTTTCCATTTTATGGCATTTGCACCTAGATTAACTTGCATTAAATTGTAAAATTGCAGCTGCATTACAATCTTTTGGCTACATAATTAATTAAACAAAAATGATATTTAGACACTTCATATCCTCTAACACCTCTCAATCTTTCAATTACATTATCAATCAATTTGTGTGTGTGTTTCTCTTTCCTTAAACAAACTGGTACATACGATCAAATATATAATGTATAGTGCAATTAATAAATGACAAAGTGGTGATCGCGGAAAGAGATGATTTCTGCTCATGACATAAACAATTAGTTATCTTGTATTTATGTATTCACTCAAAATAGAATTATATAAACAGAAAAAACAAAGCAAAAAGGTTGATTCAATAGAATCAAAATACTATTTCATTAACTGAATGTACCATTTTTTTTAATGATATAATGTACAAATGGAAACAAATTAAAGTTTATAATGTATTGATTTCAATTTGCTAAATTAATTCAACAAAAGCAAAAGAATTCTAACATGTAAAATAGAGAGTCAGAATTTGAGTATTCCCTTTCTAACTCCCTAAAAGTAAATAAACTCCTACGTCTATAGACAAGAAAGAACATATAAAATTAGTTAAGTTTCTTTGGCGTACATGCAGAATCAGTTCAGTGACCACGTCCTTTGTGGCTTGGCCCAGAATAAGCCTGATTGATTATTAAACTTATGACGGAAGGAGCAGATTGATCTTTGAGAGGTCTCATCCCATCAACTTGTATGGAGGAGTGTGAGAGCAAGAGAAAGGAAAATATCATCAAAAAAAGGGCATTGATAATATTAAGAGAAATACCCTGCAGATTCATTTTGTATATATCTAACTTCCAAGATGTACCAAACCGTACACAATATATGTTAGTGAGTTAATGGTGGGTGTCGTTTGTAGCATGAATGATGAGGAATGTTATATATATATATATATATATATAGCAATGTGTATGGAGAATGACTGAATTGGAAAAAGGCTTGTTTTGTTCTTTATTGACTTAACTTGTAGTTGTAGCTGGTGGCGGGGTTGGAAGGTTATTATTATTCTTTCACTGCTTTGAATTTTTAAGTCTGAACAACCCAAAAGCAACTAAATTTGAGTTTTGAAATCCAACACGGCAAAATGTTTGAAAGAAAATGCATCTCTTATACGAAAGAGTACGAGTTATTGACTGGTGAGGGATTAATTTATGACTTGTACACAAATAAAATATTAGGAATAAGTCAATTACTCGGACAGAATATTACTGTGTGCATTGTAGTTGGTGGATTGTTATGTTACCTTTCAATTTGACTTATTTTGTTATTACTAACTATTAAAACCTAAGTCACCTAAATTCTCTCTGTGACATACATGTATGCTCGTATTTTTCCCACCTATATTCTGTGTTTCCTCTGCAATTGCATTGAGTTAATCTTTACAAAATTCATTGTTTTCATTAAAACCGAATACTTATAATTGTTTTTATTTTTAGTTGCAAGTAGAAGTTAATTATTTCAAGACTGAATCATATATTTAAGAAAATAGTTAAGATGTATTTTTAAGCAATTGTTGTTATTTTGTTAAAAGAAAATAAAAAATAATAAAAGATATGTTGAGTCATGATGACGGTAATATTAGTATTGGGAAGAATGGGTCGTAGGCAGAAGAAGAGAGGACACAACGTAATACTAATACTAATACTAAATGCTGAAATTCTCTTTTCTTTTCCCATTGAGTCAGGTCAATGTGTCGCTCACAAAGCATTGAGCGGTTCCACACACAGAAAGCACCAAATCTATGAACAGACTACCAACTAAGATACTCCACCTCCGACCAAATTAATGGTGTAATATAATGTGTATAATGAATGTCTTCTTTTAGGCTCAGAAGCAAGTCATATTTACTTCATGATTGGATTTCTTAACAACTTAATAAACTACACTTTTATTAATAACTTCAACTATGTAAAAAAAGACAGTAGTTCTTCTCATGTATAAGATGTTATCAGAACATTAACATTTTCGTATGGGTCGCTTATGCGACACTAAGTGCTTAGTTTATATTTTGAAATGCAAATATCATATAGCTAGTATCATATTTTAGTGTGGTATAATTTTACACCGGCAAAAATGAATGAATATGCAAATAATAACATTTTGATTTTTTTTTAACCAAGATAATAACATTTTGATATATTGACGCAAAAGTGACGTGAATATAATTAAGGTTGAAAATCGTGCTGGATATAATAAAAATTAAAAGTATGAGTTGTTGTAATGGCTGAAACAGTTTGAAATTAGTTTTTTCAAAACACAATTTGCTTCATTTTTTACAGGTTTGGTTGTTAAATCCATATTTTTTCGCCCGGGCCTGAAATTAATCCTAATGATAAATATGTAAATATCTAGCATTATTATGTATGTACACCAAAACAACAAGCAAAAAAAGATGCATGTTCCATTACCATAAACAATTTTGACTACGTTACGGAAGTCTACCGTAATCCTTATTCCAAAGTTAACCAGCTCTCAACGGTCTCAAACAATTCCTTAATCAGGTAAAGACCAAGCCAAATTGTCATCCACAACCAATAATTTGGCTATAAGACCAAGCTAAATTTAATAAGCTGCTATTTGGAGAATAAAACTACTGTGTAAAATCTCTTCACTATACTCTGCTTCCAACCTGATGCAACGAAATAAGCAGTACTGGAAAAAAGTAACTCCAGCAATGAGTCTAAGATGATCCGGTGTTGATGCCTAGTGGTTGCCAGCAAGTGAGCTCTATTTGACTCAATTAATAAATAGATCAGTTCCAATCTTCATTCTTCACCCATTCACTGTGACAAACCATGTCCATATCCAAAAATAACCCAGGCCTCTTATAAATTAACGGTGATACGTACAGAAAATTAATTTCTTGGTATTGGATCATGCAGCAAGGGCATAACAGGTACCAACACAAACAGTTTCATAAAATTGCCTGCCTCGAACCTTGTAGCAAAGCAATTTCATCTCCACCCTGGTAGCTGCATAAACCCAAACCTGTGCTGATTTTTCGGTCAAAATCAAGGAGGGTTTAGATTCAGGTCTTGTTGGCCGTTGCCAAGCCTAATACCTACCAAACCAAATCTGCCACTCATATAGCGCTGAGAAATTACCTATTTTGTTTGCAAGCAGGACTGAATTATACAAGCAGCTTTATTATGCTTCTCCAAGACTAAATCGACCCTCTTCCCAGCTGTAAAAGTGCCGCCTAGTGCACTAAAGCTCTTGCATACACAGGGTCCGGGAAGGGGTCCCACAATTTTGGTGTATTGAACGCAGCCTTACCCTGTTTTTACACAAGAGGTTGTTGCCAGGACTTGAACTTTTGACCTTTTAGTCACATGACAACAACTTTACAGCTGCGCCAAGGGTCCCCCTTGCCCTCTTCCCAGCTGTAACTGCAATAATGATGCCTGATTCAATAACTAAGCAAGTGCTGTCGCATCAATCTCAATCCTGTTATATAAGAAAATGGGGGCAATACAGAGAGAGGTTCAGATTCTATCATTTATCCGTAAATAGTATAATTTGGCAGAGGTCATCACATTAAAAAGAACTGGTATGAGAAAATTAAAATGATTAAGGTTATAAATTGCTCAAGGTTACAGATGACAAATGGTATTCATAATTATAGAATAAGTATAGTCTAATATCATAATATCAATTGCAGTAGCTCAAGGAAAGTATAAAACATCAAACCAGAAGTAATATAAACTCTTGAACATATATTCATTTACTATGGTTGTCGATTACTCCATGGCATATACATATACATATATATATATATATATATATATATATATATATACACACACACATACATACACACACACACACACACACACTTGCACATCAATTTTAAAGATACTTCCAAAGTATGGAACCATGAAAAACTTATTGAACATGTTGCTATTCTTTTCATATTACTTAGTACACACTTTAGATGTTCTGTCCTGAGCATGAGGAGGGTGTTGAGAGTCCTACATTGATAAGAGAACAAACGCAAACAAATAACTATTATTTTTCTTAATAATCTCTAAAAATTAATCTCTATATTGTTGAATGCCAAAATCACTTTTTTTATAACTGGTAACAAATTGACCCATAAGTTTTGTTGGGTCGAGATTGACCTTGAACCTACATTCTGAGAGAATTACTGAGGAGTTGGAGGAAGAACCAAACTATAAGCTACATGTCCTTTCTAGCAGTAATTGCAGTCCTAGGCGGCGTCCTTGCCTAAGAATCGAATTACTATCAAATAAGAAACGGGCACCAAAGAAAATAAGAATTGATTTTAATCACAGTTTGGAGCATATGCTCAAAACTTACATAGGGTGTTATTGCTTCCAGTAAAAATGTTGTGCCCGGCTACACAAATGATAGGCAAAAATTTGTTTTCGCCTCACGCCTGCAGCAATTACAAGCCTTGACACCGATTTTAAGACATCCGAAAAAACTAAATTGCTACTGGTGCACAAACTAATACCACTGGCCTGGCAAGCCAAATAAGCACAACATACTTAAATTTTTCAAAGCAAACTAACCTGTTGCATCTTATCTTCATCTTCTCTCTCTCTCTCTGATTTTGAATTCATCTGGTGGTTGTGCAATGTACTTGCGCCTATAAATAGAAACAGAGTCATGTAAAATCAATGTTGCAAAGCTAACAGGCAGTGATATAGTCATTGAGAAATAATTGATGAACTATGAATTATAGATAGAGACCTAAGTTATGATCAATAACCAAGATAGGAAACTTTAGACAAGACAATGAAAAAGATTAAATGAATAAATAAGGAGATATACGATTCACATCCATTAAACAAGCACAAACAACAACAACCAAGCCTTATCCCACTAAGTGGGGTCGGCATTAAACAAGCACAAACACAGCAGAAAATTATTAGCATTCACATTAAAGTAAAACATGCTCTGCAGAACATCATGGTTGATAGAACTGTTGTCTTGTGACACGACCGCATAGACTCACATAGAAATCATAGAATTTTGCTTAATTTCCCATAGTAGAAGAATTTGACTATCTGAGTGTTACTATGGGGTTATAAACAAACTTCCTCCATAATTGTCATCAACAGCTTCCTACAAAATTTAAATCAGAATTAATTCAATATGTATTGATGGAGAGAGAAGAGAAAGCATGTGCTAATAAAAGTGTTTCAAGTTTCCACTACATCACAATACAAAGAAATTTTTTCGATCACAACCTCTACAATTTTTCAATCAACAGTTGTTTGCAACTATGCACATTTCCCTGTTAAGTGCTTCCCTTGTTTTAGAGGGGCCAAATTAGAAATCAACGTATTAAGGTCATCAGAAAATTCATCAATGAACATACAAAATATTTGTTGACAAATATCCTTGGAGGTAATAAAAGGTTTTTTTCTTGACTGTTTTATGTTTTGTTATGTCAAGGAGCCCTTATCCGCCTCTGTTTTGTAAATTTGTGTTCACACTGATCAATTGCTCTTTGATAAAAATAGAAACATTTATTTTAGTTCCAAAAGAGTAAGTCCTGCATTTAGAAAGACTTCAACGAAGACTACCAAATACAATTTCCATTAAAATGTACATTTTCCTAGATACAAACCAGGCCAGCACTAGATTTCCATCCTATTAAAATATTTCAAGAGCCACACCATACACCCCTGCTCCCTGCAAATTTCCCCCCTATTTTCATGATGTCTTGTTTGGTTGATAAGATATACCTGAAGGTATGGAAATACACCATTATACACTTGTAAGAAAAGTTGTGATTTTGCTGCAAACCTGAAAACAAACGAGTCACTCCAAAGTTTGTCACAAGATAATAATCCAAAAAATAATTAATTTAACTTCACAACAACCATTTTGAAATATTCTTTAATATGTGACTGTCATCAACCGAATTTGAAATACTCTCTGGTCCATATATAAGAAAAAGTTTGGTGTTTTCTTTGGTCCTAATTATAAGTGTCACAAATTTTGAAATGTACTAATTGCTAAAACTACTTGATACCATTTCAATATTCACTACAAACGCATCTACTCCCCATAAAAGTGGGTGTGTTAATGCAAGGGTTATAGTATTTGAAATAAACGTTCAACATTGGAATGTTAAATGAACTTCCTTGGTCATGATGATTATTTTCTTCTTATATATGGAACCAGAGTTAGTAAAACAAAATTCTCAGGAAGTTACAAAAACAGAAAGCTATCTTCACTGTATATAAGCCTAAAGATGGACCTACAGACACAGAAGTCAATGTATTATTAATAAAAGTTTTTTAATTTATAGACACACACACACACAGATACATACATTTATACACATAAAATTTGAGGTGGGAGATACTAAGGAAAAAAGCACATAATAACATATGAAAACAATGAGCCCTTCAGCAGAGTACAATCCTAACTTGTAACATTAAAATACCTTTTCAGAAGCCGAAAACAAATATAAATCTCTTCAATATCTTTTCCAATCTTCATTTTGATATACTGCTTCAGTAGCTCACACATGATGTTAACAGAGTCATCAGAAATCTGATGGACTAGATTTAGCAGGTGGAATTCAGATATTATTTGGTGTAAAACTGATGACAGTGTGCTAGTCAACCCTGACTTATAATAAACTTCGGCAAGTTTATTTAAAATTAAGCAACTGCTCATTTTAAACTCCTCCACCCATTTTGGAGGATTCCCAGCCCAAAGACATTCATTCAGAACATTTGATCCAAGGTTCTCGGAATTGTTGACACCTAATGACACCTGATGGTTTTCACTAGGAGGAACCAGAGCAACATTGGAGCTAATATCCTGTCTCCTGTGTGCAGGAAGCTGCAGAACAATGACTGCTTTCAAATCCTCGGGCAATTCTCGTAACACAGAACCGTCAACTTGACTTAAAGAAGAAGGCAATAAATCATCTTTTTCAAAACTTGATTTGGGATTAACGATACAAGACGGCCCAGACCCTAAATCAGGTACAACTTCACCTCCTTCTGCCTCATGTTGCATTGCCTGGCAGTAAACCATGAATCATGATATATGTTGCTAAACAAAATATTCTCGGGGAAGTAGCACAATAAATAATTACAAATTAAAGCAAACAGGACTAAAATTTATTCCATTTTAATAAATTAAGTCTGTGACTGTGTTACAAGGTGGATAAATTGATTTGGGGGAAGGGACATAGGAGTTGGAGTGATAAGGAGATCATGTGTTCAACTCTCCCCACTAACTACTAGGTTTTCTGTTAATATTTTTTTTCTTCCAAGAGTCACCAAAAAGATGAAATCAAATCAACTTTATAATTTGACATCTTGATCATCTCCACATGAAAATTTGAAATTCTGTATATTTAAGTAAAGATGGAGTAAAAAGAGAGAACTATTATGTTGACTAATATTCTCCATCATCCAATGATATGATCCAAGATTTAAGCATTAAAACTTATGCATACCACCAGCACTAAACTCCTAATCCAAATCAATGAAGGGAAAAAGTCCAGTGTAGTACCCGTAGTTTATTTAAAAAAAATTAAAAAATTACCTCAATCTCAGATAATGGCTTTTTTTGAGGAATCGGCTCCACATCCAAAAGCTCCTTTTCCTTGTTTGTTGCTGCAGAATAAACAATTTGAAAGCATGTACGCAGATTTGAGCTGTGCATTAGTCCAAACTAGCTAGGATAATGAAATAGAGAAATGCTTACCTTCTTTTTCCAAAAGTGAGCTTTGTAAAGAGCTAGAACTCTCACTTATGCCTTTTCCTTTAGTAATATAATCAACTAACTTCCCTCCATAAATTTCATTTAGTTCTGAAAATACTTCTGGGGGAAGATTCCTTACAATTTCCACGTCAAGGTGACACAAAGGAGGTGGTGTTGAAATTCGGTCAGCACTAGCTTGGTTATCTTGTATGTTGTTGTCCTTTTGAACTGAAGACCCTCGCAAATCTCTACATCCATGAATGGAAGTGCCATCCATATTCTGCTTGTCATGACCTGAAAAGAGAAACCATCGGATGTCATTTTTATTAATTTAATCATTAACAAAATCCCAAAATGAGAACACAATTATTCATATATGATCTACACCAATTATCTTCTAAATAATATCATAGCATATAAGCCCTGTTCAACAACAATTACCATTACCCATGGGATGTTTCTGTTTATCCATACTTGCAGATCTTGAAGTGACCCATGATTTCAAATTATATTTTTCTGCACCTTCATGAAATAAATATTATTAGACAATCACAAAGAAAGAAAGTGTTGAAAAACAATAAAACCATAGCTCAAAACCAAGGAAAGCAACAAATCGGTTTGGACAGAGAGAAGGAAAGATGAGGAACATCAAAATAGCAAATCTAAGCTTAAAAACATATGTTCTCCTTCAGTTCAGTAAGTCGCCTTTAAATTTAGTAGCATGCACAACAAAACAGTATCTTATTACAGCACAGCTGGGTTAAACTTCATTGAAAATAGTACAGGTACCTTGCTTAGATGCCTTGCTACTTTCAAGTCTGGAAACTTGCAGGCCAATACCTCGAATCTCCTTGACATCTACGTGAAATAACCAAAAGGAGAAGATGATGGTTAGATTTCCAATTAACTGGAGATATATGGATTCCCTGCAAAAAGTACTGGGCTAAAACACTATATATCAATGTTTTAGAAATCAAACCAATCACTGAATCCTCTGTGTAAATGTCTTTGTAACTTGATATTGGACCTTTATTTGGCAAAAGATCATTTTGGTTAACATAAATTGACCAGTTTTTCCTGTTTTGGACTAGTTCATCGATTACAAAGAAAATACCATAAAATTGTTATGAAGTTCAAAGGCATAAGCTTCAGCATCATAATACTTTGAAACGTTAGTCTATTATCATCAACAACAAGTGCTGAGCTTAAGTGCTTGATATGCAAACATTTAATTAGAATAGAATAAGATGAACAATATCCAATCCTGAAAGGATGAAACAACTTGCATCAAGTGTTTAATGAAACTTTAAGAATAAACCCAAGGCCAAACCAAACCATGTTAATCATAAATGCAAAAAAAAATGTACAACTTTCTTAACAATCGTCCTTATATAGTATGGTCATATTAAATATGGCACTTTTGCTTTAGTTTTGGCCTTTCTTATTACCAAAATTTACCAAAAACCTTTTTAAGTGTTAACCCCATCAAATGAAACAGTAGTTCCTTTATTTTTTTTGCTAAAGAAAGAAAATGCAGCAAAGGATTCAAGAGTCTAAGGATATACCAAGACTGGTCAGTTATAGTCATTAAAATGGTGGAAATTAAAAGTTAAGATACCTATGTAAAAATTTCCAAAAAGCTGCTTTGCTATCCTATGGAGTACTTCCAAATTATCAGTAGCAACGGGAATCTACATCGAGTATATCAAACAGAAAATTAGTACTTGAAACAATTAGAAAAACTTTTGGAAGACAGTATAGCAGTTTAATGCATAAATGAAAAATGCTGGATGTTTCAATATTTACCGTTACTGAGTGACTCAAATTTTCACAATCTCCACAGCCCATAAATTTTGCAGGTTCATCAGCATCTTTTCTTCTCTTTTTGATCTAAAACATATATCCAAAAAAAATTAAAATTTTTATATCATTTGACTTAGAAGTTATAAGAAACATTTACGATAATAATATAAATGACAGTTCAAAAAATAAAACAGGACATGAAAAGCACCTCATGAGCCAAAACCGAAAGTTGATACCTGAATAATCTTAAAATAAAAATCTATCAAGCTAAACGTAATCAATACCTTGAGAGAGAAAGTGCGCCCTTGCATGCCACAACCTTGCAATCTTAATGAGACCTCCTTGCAAAGGTTAGTTAGGAAGTTCTCACACTGGAAAAACTTTTCAGTCAATATTTTGATTGTTTTGTTTTGCAATACTCTAAGGCAAAAATAAAAATAAGATATGTGTAGAAGAGTACTGACATCTTTCATATCGTTGAACCTCACACCCCAGTTTACATCAGCACCAATAGACTTGCATTCCTGCATATGTGTACATAACATCATCTTTATGAAATGGCTTCAAACATAAGCTTGTCAAGAAAGAACAATTAACCTTCAAAGGAGGAAACGAGGATAAAACACCACATTTGAGGTGAAAGATTGAGAGTAAAATACTAGCCAGTGGCATCATGTTTTAAATCATGCTGTGGAGCATAAATATACCAATTTTGATTTCAGACTCAGAATATTATTATTTCTCATATTAACCTGACAACTTATATCCTTCGATCCTAGTTCACTTTAAGAATTGTTAGTCAATGACTACACAAGGACGACAGTAGATCAATGCAAAGGGACAACTTACACAACCTATTGGCACGATGTACAGTAGAAGAAAATAGGTGGATTAATGTGTGTGTGTGTGTGTGTGTGTGTCCAAAATATTGTCAATATTCCAAGTCCAAATAACGAGAAATCGAGTTTGGATTTTAAAGATGAAACAAAAATTCAAAATGATGGCCTTTTTCCCTACCTGAAATTCCCCAACCAACCGGGTATCAATTCCTCTGCTATAATTCCACAGCATTTCTCCTGTTTTCATTCCATAGTCCTTCTGCAGTGAGACCTGCAGATGCAAAGATGTCAGATACTGACGCAATAGAACTATCCAAACGTTTTTCAACTAATACAACAACAACCAAGTCTTATCCCAATAGGTGGGGTCGGCTACATGGATCTAATGACGCCATAATGCTCTTTCATGTACCATACTTATATCCAGCTCATTAATCTCTAGATATTTCTATTCAACTAATGCCCAAAAGAAAATGAACTAGAATTTGTGCTAATTGAAAGAAAGGAAAAAAAAAATCAGTTCTTGAAGGTTTTTGAAATGAGCAGTTTCACTTAAAAACGAGGGCCGAATCCTGTTAAAGCTTCTCCCCAAACGAGAAGCATTATATTTTCTACCCTTGTGTTGTGCGGCTTCACCCTACCTCATTTGTGTTTCCACTTTATCCCTTTTCCCTTATTTGCTTCATTTTCTCTCAATCTCAGGAATCCTTTTTCGGGCTGTGGAGAAATTTGTATGGCCTCCCCTATTTTCTTTCTCTTATGAGCTAAATTTGTGGCGATTCCATGGAGTTCGGGGTCGTGCTCACTCTAAGGAGAAGAGAATGGTACACAGTACACACTGTATGATTTAGAGAGAAGATGAAGAATTTGTTCTTTGTGTCGAATAAACTGTTTCTATTTCTTACACAACCTATTCTCATTTTGAGTATATATTTTGGTGGTCATTTTGACATTATTTTGGAACTTAATTCATTTTGATGCTATAAGGAGGCTTATGTCAAATTTATTTTGTATTGTATTGGATGTATTAATACTAGATTTGAAAAGTCAAAAAAATGACCTTCAAAAGGGAGTCAAGGAACAGAAACTGAACTTCCAAAGTATCAGAAAAAGAAAGAAAAAAATCATTAAAAAGAATAAGTCAATGAATAGTAAAACCTTTGAAATCATCATCAATTGTCCGCACGTTTGAAAATTCTGCTTCTTCAATTTTTCCTGTAAAGCATGCCCTACTCCAGGAAGTGCATGAATTGGGAGTTGACTTAAATGATCTTCAAGCTGGAAAAGTAAAACTATATAAGAGGGAAGGCAAAAATATTGACACATTCCACACATCAACTATTTTATCAAATTACATAATTTTTAAGGACTTATTGTAGACCTACATGTCCAAATTTAGTAGAAAAGCTACAAACCACAAGCACAATATTTTCGTTAACTATCTGAAGAATTTGATGTGTAAGTTGATCTATAAATATATTATTGTTATCTGAAAACATGCAGCAGAAACCACCATAAACAATAAGTCTTGTGCAATGTCCACACTCCAAAGTACATGTCAAACATGGAATTAGAACTTTTGAGGAAAATTTGAAGCATCATGGTCTGGAGTAATAGAACATTTTTAACTGAACATAACCATACTTCCATGTCTAGCATAGAACTATCTCAAAGAATTTCTAATAAAAAAATTGTATCATACAGTATAATCCACAATGTAAATACAAAATTAAAATAGCAACAATTAGCATTAACAACAACTCAATCTTATCCCACTAAATAGGGTCAGCTACATTGATCAAAAAACCCTATAATGTTGTCATATATCATATCTCTATCATTAATCTCTAGGTGTTTCTTAATAGTTTCTATTATAGTTTATTTAGGTCTTCCTCAGCCTCTAGCAGTTTGACTGCCCTCCATATGATCTACTCTCCTAGTATATAATCTAAAGGTCTTCTCTCCGCGGACACATACAACCTAAGCCGAGTTTCCACCACCTTTTCAACGATAGGTGCTACCCCAACTCTCTCTCCAATGTTGTCATTCGTAATCTTATCTCGTCTTGTCTTATCACACATCCAACGCAACATTCTCATCTTTGCTACGCTTATTAAATTCTTGTGTTTGTTTTTTACCGCTCTGTCCCATATAGCAATCAACAAATATCTGAAGATAGTCAAAAGCTTTCAGCATATAGTTCGTGGAACAGACACTGTTCTGGCCACATAAAATAAAGGAATGTACAAAGAAAAGAAACAGGGCCTTAATATCAGTTACGTGACACCTCCATCACACCAAAAAATACAAATTAATACTGTCAGCATATAGAGGTGTTCCATAATTTTCCAGTCAGTTAGCATGGATGGCATAACTGACAATTAGTTAGTGACAATTAGTTAGTAACAGACTAGTTAGTTGTAGTCATTAGTTATAGTTTTGCTATTGCAAGCTTCAGAAACTATAAATACAGTTGTATACTTGTATTCAGCAGATGAATCAATCAATAACAGGTTTAATCTCATATTCTCTTACCTAAACAAAACTCTCTCTCACACATTTTCTCTCTCCTGTTGATTCAGTAACGATTAATAGAAAACTCCAAAACATACCTTTTCTGGAGTTATATGATATTGACCGTTTGGCTTAGCAGTTCTAGTAGCAATACGAGACATAAGCATGTTTCCAGCTATGCCAGCACTGGCTGTACATCCAGTGGTCTCATAGATCTCTTTCCTGATTGATGACGCTAAAAGTTCAGGATCTTCAACCTTTGAATGGGTGACATCTAAAAATGCTTCATCACAGCTTACAGCCTGTATTAAGTAGCGGTTATAGCACTAAAGATACACCAACTGAGAATTTATGAACTTAAAAAATATTAAACCATAGAAAACCTGCACTTTGTTGCAATGTCGATGCAATATACTATAAAATTGATCAGCTACCTGCAAATTGTCCAAGATGTCTTGGTGAAAATCAAAAATAAGGGGTAAAAAAAGTTACAAAAAGATATGAAATTGTTTTCTGTAACTTTATTAATTACATACACCCTTCTGTAACTTACTTCTTCGTAAGCTTCAAAGTTGTATGGAAAGATAACAAGGTGGGGGCAAAGAGCCTTGGCATCTCGAACAAACATACCAGCCTTAATACCTAACAATGACAGAAGTCATAAGTTACAGAGCAAAAAGATAAACAAATAAGGTAGCATATTGAGTCATATTGTTATTTTACAATTTTGCATATAACCAACCATAACTACGTGCTGGGTAGTTTGCAGAGGAAATCTCAGCAGTTCCCTTAGAATTATTCGAGTGGCAGACAGCTACAGGCTTATCCAACAATTCAGGGTGGCTCCTGGTAACCACCGAGACAAAAAAGCAATCCTGGGGAAGCACATGACACAACAACATAAACATAACATTTGTTTTTAAAAGTAAAATCTGATAAGCATTGAACAAAGAAAATTAGTTGACAACAATTAGTTATTTCCAACATGTATGTAAAGCCTACCATGTCAACATGGATAACGACTGAGTTCCCAGAAACACTAGAGGCATTGATATTAGAAATTTCATTGTCAAACACAGTAGACAAGGTCGGAAAACGCTTCCGATACCGATTTCTCCAAGTTCCAATGAAGTGTAGCCGTGAGTTCTGCATATTGCATATACCAAAGTTCAGCTAGGATATCACAAAATTATGGCATCAGCAGTGGATATTAAGAGATTGGTAACGTTAACATTTTGCATAAATTTTATGATACAGTCGGAGAGGAAAATCATGCCAAAGTAAAACGAGGAGCAAGTCAATATCATAACAGTATATCAATTGATAAGTTTGCAATTTGCATCCTTAAAGAAGGTTGATATTCTCCATCTCCCTCCCTCAGCCGAAATCAGTTTTTATTTTATTTTTAATCTTTATATTTGTTTTTGCTGCTATGGGATGGCAAACACAATCAAATGCACCAAGGGTGCTTAAACTAGTTATGACTCCCCCCATCTTATCTTTGCAGAATACTATAAGAGGATTAAGATGACAAATATAGTAGCCACCATAATAAGAGAAAATGAAGGCGACTAACAAGAATGTCACCATTGTGACAAGTAATATGAAAATCCAAACTTATTATATCCACTTCAGTACCTTGAAATAATTTTCCACAAAATTAGGATCGGAAAGAGTTGAATGACACTGCTTAGAAGGCTTGGTGGAAGCAGAACTTGGAATTTCATTTACATTATGGTTGTCTGATCCGAGGCTACTAACTGATGCAGAAGGTTGTTGACAACTAGATTCGAGTTCACCTTGAACGGTTTCCTTGTCTTTAGCAGCATCATTGCTTCCTCCTACAGGATCTTCTTCATCACACTTAATTCCAGCACTAGCCAGCCGCTCTTCCATCATAATTGCATCAGTATTGTCCAAGACATTGTCATCAGCTTGGGTACTGATTTGCCTGCTAGATACAACCAAATCTCCGACTTCGGATGAATGTCTACCCTCTGATTTTCCAGCACTAACAAATGAATCTTCAATGTCTGACTCTACTTGACAAAGGGAATCCTCTGAATTTTTGCTAGTTGTCAAGGTGAAGAATTTGGAAAGTTTAGGTTGTTGGTTATTAGAAAGCTGGTGAAGTTGATAAGGCGGCCAAGTCAATAGTCGATTAGAAGCAACAGAATCTAAAATCCAAGTTGGTTTTACAATTGGAAGCCCTGCACTGAAAGCTCTGAGATTCTTAAGTTTAGTGTGAGGAAGATTGGTGCAGATGATATGTGTTACACGATGTCTTGAGAAATAATTCTCAAATCTTCCACCATACTTTAACATGTAGCCACGCAGTTCCTGACTGGAAGGAACGGTGAAACCATCGACAAAAATTGAAACTCCGGCGAATATAGGGTTCCCGGAAGAAGTGGAAGCTTCTTCGGTGTTAAACTGATTGTGTAGTTTTCGATTCTTCTCAGTCATGTAACTGTAATAGTGACATTTTGAATTCAATACTGAGAAATTGAGAAAAGGAATAATAAGAAAATAATAATAATAATAATAATAACAACCTGGCAACATCGGAGAAAGGGGATTTTGTGGAATTAGAGTTCTTCCCCCAGGCGACGCCTAAGGTTTTCTGGTTGGTGGTAGTTGTTTTCTGCTGCTTCTTCTTTGATCTATTGGAAGATGATGATGATGCTCTTTTACATGAATTCAAACTCATCTTAATCTGAAAGGAGACAATTGTGCTTGGCACCAGAAGATGAATGAGATCGTTGCGTTTTCTCTTTGAAGCGGTTACTACTACTACTACTACACAAATATTTATTATTCTTATAAACTTTAAAATTTATAAAAACTGCCACATTTGTAACACTAAATATTATCTTCATACTTTTTAAAAAATAAACATGTCATACTTTATGAAAATGCAATGGAAAAATAGTAGTTAAGTGCATATAAATCATATAAAATTAGCAATTCCAAATTGTTTGGTTCAGCTTCTCAAAATCAATTCTCATCTCTAAAAGCAATTATGGATGAAGCTACAATTCCTAACTTTTGAGTTAACTAGAATCAATTCTCCAATAAATTTTATATTTTGATTATTACAAAATATTATTTTTCTATATTACCCTTTATCAATTCTCCTTCTTTTTGTTTTGTATTTATTTAATTTGATAAACCAAATTGAATTAGAAAACCTGACGAACGAAATTAACCCCCATAAAATATTTATGATTACGAGTTACCAAGTTTTGAATTTTTCTTTACGGTGTTTTCATTCAAATTTACTATTTTTTTTTAACATTTCTTTTACGCTATATTTTATCATTTTTGGCAACTAAATCTAGTATTATTTAACTTAAATATATTTTACAAAAAAATATAAAATATATGAACAAATATTATGCAAAAAAAATTGGTTTAATGATCGTATTTATCATTTGTTATATTAATATATATAAAATTTATTTATTTAGAATAAATAATATATATACATTTAGTAGTATTGTGCTACATATACATTCACATATGTCCAATTATTTGTATTTATCTATGTCCATTTCAGTAATTATACATTCAAAAGCAATTTTGATCAAAACTATCCAAACAACATTCAATCTGTTTAATCAATTTTACATTATTGTATCTAAACATAAATCAATTCTCTCAAAATCAATTATATCAGAATAAATTCTATAAGAATCAATTCTATCCAAAGCTGAACCTAACATGCACTAAAACTAAATTTGCTAAAAGTTCTTTACATTTAGAGAGGAAATTTGTTACCTTATACTCCATTCGTTTCAAAATAAGTGTCGTTTTAGCCCAAAAAAAATTGTTTCAAAATGAATGTCGATTTCAGTTTTCAATGCAATAATAACTTCTTTTTTTCAATAGTACCTTTCAATTAATATTATGTTACATTACTTTCAAAAGATTATTTTTTTTCTTTAATGAAAAACAAACCAATAGTTGATTAGGATAATTTGGTAAAACTGCTATGACATTTGACTACTTTATTCCATTCATTAATTTGTGTGCAATTTGGTTAAAGCGACACTCATTTTGAAACGGATGGAGTATTACATTTTACGATAAAGCCCTTTAGTGGAAGGGGAAGAAAAAGATAAACTGTGAAAGAGGAATGTAACTATAATTGACTAGTAATTAAGTTAATCAAGTATGACTCCACAACGTGATTTTTTTAATGTGATTCATTATTTTTTTATTTTTTTTATAAGTAGTTTAGTAGTTAGATTGAGGAATCTCGGGTTCGAACTCCGACCTTTGCACAAATTATCACTGGTAGCTACCAACTGAGCTACACTTACAAGACAGTGATTCATTAGTTATAATAGAGAAAATTATTTTTCATTGGATCGAATATATGTGTTTGATGTTTTAGTTTCACAGATTAAGAGCTTTATAAAAGAAAAAAAAGGTTCCTTAATTTTTAAAACGATGAACTCGAACAACTTCATTTAAAATATGCATAATTTAGCAAGATTTGAATTTTGGGTGGTTCGAAGGGAGTGTTCTAGGTTAAAAAATGCAACCAAATCACTTTTTTTTTTTTGTGGTGTCCAGGGTTCGAATTTCAAACATTGTTTATATTATGAATTGTCCCTACCAACTGAGTTAAACCGCAGACAAACCACACTAACAAGAGAAGAACAATAACCCAAGTTTTTATTAGAGGTTTAAATTCTATTTTTATATTTTGGATTATAGAATTCAAAAAATAAAAGAAAGGAGAAAAAACAAAAATAAAAAATGAAACAAAACAAAAGGAAAAATATGCGAAATGCGACCGTGAGACAGAGACGGCAGGCACAGGGTAGAAGAAGATATCCTCTTACTACAATCTCGCAGATTATTATAGATAGGTAAAATTGCTTTTATTTCCCTTAGCACTCCTACTCCTACTCCTACCATTATTGATGACGGAATGGAATGGAATGAATTCATGTTCTATTGTTTCAATTTTCAAAATAATAAAGTGGATTCCATCTCATCCCACCACACCACTTATCTTCAATTTTGTTCCCCCAAATCTGTGAGGATGGAATCAATTTGTTGTTTTATTATTAAAATTATGCTTGGTTTTCTTCTACGCATCTGTGTTCGTCTAATATTCCCATTGCATCCCAAGTGTTTTTGTTCAATGTCATTATTACGTAATCGGTTTTACAAAATCAAAATAAAAACTAATTATTCTAATAGTACATAAGAATAATTAGTTGGATAGAACATCATATGGTGACGTTTGATCTGTGTAGCCTACCTCACACTCAGTGCTGCTGTATTATTTATTCTGTGTTCTGTTCACTATCCAAACAATCATATATGAAATTTATTACCCTCCATAAAATATCTAAACAATGGAATGAAGGATTTATTCCATTCCATTATATTCCATCAATACAAATAGAACCTAACTTTATTATGCATGCAGGATAACCTTAATAATAATGGGAAGAAGATGTAGAAGCAAAAGATTTAAATCCATAAACACATACTCCAAGTCACATGACAAGAAGAAGAGTTGTAAAGTGATTTCAAAGCCGCTGCTTCCTGAAGACTTGATACTCAGTATCCTTACTTTGGTTCCTCTAGACTGTTTGCTTAACTCTGCGAGGTATGTTTCCAAACATTGGGCTGCTACTATCCGCAGCTCCCATTTTGCTGAGGCATGCCTACGCCATGCACGTTCCAAACCTGGTCTTTACGTTGAAAATCGCACCTCAGAAAATAGTTCTTATTTCTTGGATATTAAAGACAATGTGAATGGCCAATTTGAATTTGAAAGAACTGATTTTGGAACACCTCCAAGAATGGGAAGTATAGTTGGTAATTGTGATGGCATATTGCTGCTTTTTCAGGGTCCTACACGAACTTTTGTTGTGAACCCCATTATCAAGTGCTGGCTTAGAATTCCTCCTTTACCCATTTCACAAAAGCGAATGCAACTTGTGCGTCAAGTTACTATAGCACATGTTCCTCACACTGCCAAATTCAAGCTGTTCTTCATAGATATACTAGAGGTTACAGGTGCTTTTTGGTTTGTTATCTATGTGCTAAGAATTGGAATAGATAACTTGTAGAAAGAAATAGCTAGAAAAGAAGCTCCATGTGAGTGGTATAATTTTTGGCAACCGCTTTATAATGGAGGCAATTGTCTTTACTGGATAACTATGCATGGAATAAGTGTGGTGGATATTGACAAGGAAACTAATGCGGAGAAATTTCACTCCCCCTGTGCCAAAGGATTATCATATTAGAAATCGTGGTTGGGCCTAACACAACCCCACAAAACCGGCTTGTGAGGTGAGGATTGCCCCCACTTATAAACAAATTGTTAGGCCAACTCCTAACCGATGTGAGACTCTTAACACACCCCCTCATGCTCAGGATTGCACATTTGAAGCGTCACGCTCAGGATTGCACATTTGAAGCGTGAACATAAATGACACGGCCTGACAATGTGTTTATAATTGGGGGCAATCCTCACCTCACAAGCCGGTTTTGTGGGGTTGTGTTAGACCCAACCACGATTTCTAAGACATCATCCTCTTGCGAAATTTTTATGAATGGGAAATTGCCTTTCTTGCATTGTGTGTAAAGATGCTTGTTATAAAAGATTTGAAATCTACATTTTAGATTTTGATACAGGAAAATGGTCTCTTTATCATGAGATGGGACCTTTTGATTATGTGACTGCTTGCGATCGTGAGCTTAATATTTTTTGTGTGGTATTTCGTTTGTGGATCAACTATCAAATCATCTTTCGAGTAGTTTTAGGGGCATTGCCAAGAGAGGAGAATTACAAAGGCAGGAAAACCATGCATCTTAGTTACAATGTCAAGACTAGACAACTGGCAAAGATTGAGGGCATTGCCGTGGGTGATATTGAAATATGGCTTCACACCAACAGTCTAGTTTCATTGCCAAGTACACCGACAAAGCTACGTTTCTTGGTCCAATATATCTAGTTTTAATACAGGGTTTACTAAGATACACCCACTAATTTTTATGTCGGAGTGTTTTAGCAAAGATATAACTAAAAAGTTGTTAAATACACCTTAAGGTGAATGTTGCTAAAACACACATTCTAAAATATAAGTGGGTGTATGTTAACAACTCCTATAGGCATTTGCTAGAATACACCCACTTATTTTTAGAAGGTGTGTTTTAGCAAGTGATAACTAAAAAGTGGTTAAACATACCCTAAGATGTAGCTTGCTAAAACACACCCACTTCAAAACTAGTGGGTGTGTTCTAGCAAATCTCTTTAATATATGTAGCAATAATCTTTAGAATTGTCTTAGTTGGCCAGAACAAGTATTATGTTTCTATTTAGTTATATATGTCGGATATGGCCAAAGAATAAATGAAGTTAAGGGGTTAGTTTAATTTATTTATCAAACTTGGAGTTTGGAAACACTTATGTGTGTTTGGTTAGTTACTCTAATTATTATTATTATTATTTGGCTTGACTTATTTATGTTTATGATGATTTATGGCCTGTTTGGGTTTAGACTTATTTTGAGTTTATGCAAAACAGTTTATGCAAATAAATAAATTTGTATGTATTATTTATAAGTTTCTAAATGTACTTTATGAAGAAAAAATGTTTATAAAGATACAATTTTTATTAGTGAGAACTTATAAATTAACATGAAAGTTTATTTATTTGCATAAGCTCAAAATAAGTTTAGTAGAAATTGGCCCTTAGTCTTGCTGCTTGTGCTCTATAGTATAGGTTTCTTTGGTGAATAAAAGGTATGAAGAAAAGAGAGTATATCTCACATGAGGAATAACGTAGGGGAATATAAACACATTTCATAATCTTATGCATAGATGAGTGTTTTGAGGTATGCCAATTAAACCAAAAAAAAAAAAATGTATTATCTCATTGGATGTAAGTGATCGTATGCCAATTAAACTCTAATTAAACAACGACAAAACAAATTCAGTTTTCCATGTATATATATTTTTTAGAGGGTTTTTCATGTGTATTTATAAAAGAAAAAACTAGTGGTTGCAACACTTAGTTTATGGCCAAATAACACTGTTAGTATAGAGATCCGTCTTAAAGTTATTATGAAGATACGACTGTACCAGAAAATCGTGCTAAATGGACACAACCATTAGACAATTTGGCACGAAACGGGTAAGTTTTATGAAAAGACTTTAAAAGTAAACACAAGCTGGATGAGTAGAAATATTATGCTCCCTTGAGCATAAGGATAGAGTAATCACACATACACATTTGTTTAGAAGAATTATTTATTAAATGTTTTATTAACAATAATAGATGAAGTACTTACAATTCTCGTAAAAAAAGTAGAAAATTGTTGTTGACACATATGATAGGGCTGAAAAACACATGTAAAAGACGAAAATGTTTCTGCGGCAGTTAACTAACCGAAGTAAGGAACTGGCTGCAGTTAACTTCCGAACTGCCGACGAAAAAGAAAAAAAAACCTCGGCACTTAAGTGCCGAAGAACTCATATCAATTTTTAAAAAAAATATTATACTATGCTATGCTATAATTCCATAACATGGCAACATTATCAAGGGTAATTTTATGCTAAAATATTAAAATAATACTACTTATACATAGATCCATAACATGGCAACATTATCGGTGGTAATTTTATGTAAGTAATGCAAGATCCACCACTGTAATCCACCGAAAAATACTATTTTAATTCACAAAATAACATTTTTAAAGAAAAAAAACCAAAGAAACATATTAATAATAATTATGTATTTATGAATAAGGGTTACACAATAAAGTACCTGCAAAATCAACTCCTCAAAGCACATAAGATGTTTGTTCCACTAATAATAGACTGCTTTACGACAGTTGTGGAATTATAGCATAGCATAGTATAATATTTATAAAAAAAAAAAAAATTGATATGAGTTCTTCGGCACTTAAGTGCCGAGGTTTTTTTTTTTCCCCTTTTTTCGTCGGCAGTTAACTGCCGCAGGGGCATTTTTGTCTTTTACATGTGTTTTTCAGCCCTATCATATGTGTCAACAGCAATTTTCAAAAAAGTAATAGATACCGAATTATATCTCTTGAAAAAAAATTAATGAATGTTATATGTACTATATTATTAAGGCTTAATTGCACTTTTGTCACCCTATCTTTTCAAAAGTTGCGATTTTGGCTCCCTAACTAATTAAAATACAAAACAGCCCCCTATGTATTGGATCTTTGGCAGTTTTGGCCCCCAATGCCACTTTTGACTTAGTCTTCGCTGACGTGGCACCCACATCCCTTAAGTGAGGTGCCACGTGTAATTAGTTAGGGGGTGCCACGTCAGTGAAGACTAAGTCAAAAGTGGCCTTGGGGGCCAAAACTGCCAAAGATCCAATACATAGGGGGCTGTTTTGTATTTTAATTAGTTAGGGGGCCAAAATCGCAACTTTTGAAAAGATATGAGGCCAAAAGTGCAATTAAGCCTATTATTAACAACGGAAGATATATTAGAATGAAACAACTATTTAAAAGTTGTTGCTATGGAAAAAAAACAATGGAATGTATATACGAGTGAAGTCAAAATATATGTGCACACACACCGTGAAAGAGATTTGTGCAACAGGACCAACACAAAGGCATGGAAATAAACAGCGGAAGGGTAACAATGGGTTTTGATTAAAATAAAAAGGTAGAAATGGAAGAAATATTGATAAGTTATAAGCTCAAACGCTACTTGAAATAGCGTCTGAAAAATAAGTTATAAGCTCATGGTGAAAAGACCGTTACCAAACGGGCTTTTAATTGTAAATGTTGTCATGTTTATACTCATCAGAAAATTATGCTCCTCGTGAGAGCGGTGTGTTGTTCAGATTGAGAAAAGTTTTCTATATTTGCTGAATGTTATTTAAAGTTTGGTATTGAGATGATTTGTGTGTCATTTTTTTTGTTGTTGGTTTGTTTTTGTTGTTTGTGTCAATAGATGTGATTTAGCCATGCCTTTCAATGAGTTGCTTAATTTAAATTGTTTAATCATCAAACAAATATTTTGTCGTAACGAGTTGATGGCATCAAATTGAAGTCGAGCCATTGCAACACCAAAATCCGAACCTACTAGACATGATCGCAACAAAGAAACAAATGCGAAGAACGTTCCACTTCCCGTTCACAAATGACACATTCAACCGGGTCCTTTAAAGAGAGCACACCGCATTGCCTTAAATTATCCCTCGTTGGAAATCTATCAAGGAGAATATTCCAAGATAAAGCAATCACTTTAGATGGAGTCGGACTACTTCAAAGATAACGGAACAATATTTCCAGATATCCATCAAATTATGGTCTACCACAAACTTTCTTTCCAACAAAAAATATGCCAACTTAACCGTGAACACACCACTCATATGCTCCCCAAATCCACCTATCCTCCTTAACCACAAGTTAGTAGGACTCTTAAAAGAATTAACAATTACATGGATCAAGACTCAATTCGCATGGACAAATTGCAAATTTAAGCCTAAATAGATGAGCAATGATATTTGAACAACTATTTACTAACAACTTTCTAGACGACCTCATTTTCTCTCTTCTTATTGGTCAAAAACAATAGAGAGAGAAAGAAAAAAAAAGTATAAGAGAGAATAAGAATATAATGTGAGTATGAAAGAGAAAGTAGTCACAAAATAGTTGTACAAATATCATTTCTCTAAATAGATAATATCACTTGTATCGAATATGAATTAAATTGGAGAAGTATGAATATCGAATATGTTGCATTCAATTTAGAATTAAAAAACACAAGTGTATCTTTATTGAATCAAGGATACGTAAACTCATTGTTTAGGAAATGTTGGAATTAATAATAAATAAATAGAGGAAAATATGAATCCAACTGCAATTTATTTTTGTTATGTGAGGAAAAACAACAAACAGTTGAGCTGCACTAATCGCAGCAGCATATCACCTTGAGCTTATCAGCGGCAGATTCATCAATCGAATACTGCATAGAGCAGTAGCGATATGAGTAATCAATCAATTAAGATTCATCAGATCAGAAATGAATGAGTGAACAAAGAAAAAAGGACGAACCTTATGAAGAACCCATATAGAATGAGTGTAGGTGCGTTGAAAGAGATCATGAAGAGTAGTAGAATCAGAAGGATCAACCTCACGGTAATTAACGAAGTTCTCGCGAGCGTACTTAGCATAATAACCTCTTGAATCCTTTGGTAAACGCCGCACAAGTCTCAAAACTTCTGCGTATGCTCTCACCGCTTTCTCCATCTTCTCCTTTCCAAACTTCCTTCCCTTCCAACTTAACTAGTCAACCTCATTCATTACCTTTTTTCTTTTCTCTTTCAAAAAAAGGACTGTTTTTTGTTTTTAAAATTTATCCAAGACACAAGCTATAATATTGGAACTGTAATTAAAAAACCTACTTTAGTAAATATGCATAATTTTTTTAATCACTATTATTATAGTTATATTAAATTTCTTATTTTGAATTAAATTATAAATTTGTTAACTTTTTCAATAATTTAAGCTTAATAGTGTACATTAATTTTTCACATATTTAAATATATTATTATAAAGTAGAATTAAAATATGATATCATGTGAAACTCACTAAAATGAAATGTTAATATCAAAAGAGAGATTAATCTCACAATTCTATTAATTCATTGGTTTATATAAAAATATAATAAACAATCAATTTAATCCCTAAACTATCATTCTCTCACTACTCTTTCATCAATCTGGGACCAAATTGATGGATGATGGTATAGTTTAGACATCTTTTAGTTGATTTAAATAGCTTATGGACCCAAATGATGAAAACGAGATAGTTTAGGGACTAATTTGACTATTTATTCTTTAAACATATATCAAAATACTTATTTAAAAGATGAACATTTTGATACTCATGGATTTTGATTGAGTATGTATCCTTCATCCAATTTGTTATGGACCATCTAGACTAAACGTCCACTAGACTAAGGCGCGTCGTCTAAAGGATCATATTGGTACCAGTACGCCTTATCCCACTTGAGTACGCCTATCTGCATCAGATACCGTACACATGTCATCCAACTGTCTCATAATTACACGCCCCACATCAGGGAGGCAGTTATTCTCACACACGTCTATATAAGGGTGAGATAGCTTCGCCCGAAGGCATGATTCACTTTTCCCACACTTTTTACACACTCTTTCTCAGTTCCAATACTGACTTGAGAATTTGAGTACTAACGTGCCTGCAGACACCCTTCGTTCCACCACGAAGACTAGAGCTATCAAAATGGGCTACCCGGCCTGCGATGGGCCAGCCATGGCAGGGCTCAGGCTTTTGCGGGTCGGGCCAAAAAGGTCCGGAAGATAAACGAGCTCAAAAATATTTGTCCAAGCCCGACCCTTTGTGGGTTACAGGCTTTCGGGCTAAAAAGGTCCGGTTTTAAATGGGCCCAAATTTTTGTGTCCAAGCCCTACATTTTTCGGCCTTTTGCGGCCTGACCCGTTTTGACAGCTCTAGCGAAGACTCATTGCCACCGTACCGGAGCATCTTCCGCCACTATTACCTTCATCAGTTCCTCACCGGAGAGATCACAATCAATCAATAATCGATCACATTTTTATATTAATTATTTTTGGTACATCTTTTTATTCCAATTTGTTTAAATAAATTCAAATGTTAAATAAGTTTTACTTATGGGAAGTGTCGATATTCAACCAAACTCTAAAGTATTTAGAAGTTTATATTAATAAATTCAGTTTAAAATGTTTATGGGAGTAACATGCTAATATTGCACGATTAGGATTTAGATTAGGTACAATTAGGATTGTTCAAAAAAGGGAAGAAAAAAAAAATCCAAACCGTTATTGATTCCTCTCGGAGTACCGAACAATAACGGATAGCACTTGGGTGACATAGAGTGAGTGACATTGATGACATTGGCCAATCACAATGTCACAATGCTTGTGAAAGAGAGAGAAACACAAGCATTGTGACATTGTGATTGGCCAATATCACCAATGTCACCTAACTCTATGTCATCCAAGTGCTACCCAACAATAACATGTGGTCCACTAGTGACTTGCGAGGACCTTTAACTTGTTTAAGTTATATTTTTGTGTCATCGTAATTTTTATTTTTATTTTGAGAACGAGTTATCGTAATGTTCAATCAACTGGTATTATGAAACTAGTCACAATTGCAAATGGGATCTATAGGCCATAGTTGTTGATGTATTCTTCCATGGTCACAAGGCCAAATCAATAATGTTTGGACACACACATAAAAAGATTTTCCTCAAAATACTCAATCATCTTTTTTATCAATTTCTTCTTTATTATTAAAAAATATTTATTCATGTGTGTGTGACCAAACACTATTCCCTTGGTCATGTGACCATATTAGAATTTTTCATAGTTGTCTGCTGCCGGTACGTTTGCTTCTTTATTATTGACGGTTTTACCAAAAAAATTGTCCCTACAACTCAAATTTTGGAGGAACCACACTATAATGTGTGCATTTGAAGCCCTAATTATGCAACTTTCGGTGCAAAAAGAAGTGAAGGAGAATGTAGTTGCAATGATTACAGTGCTTGTTGTAGCTGTTAGAGTTTTGATTAGCAGGTGAAGAGAATAAGAATATAAACATGGTTGTGTTAAAGGGCACAGAACAAAACAACTTAGTTTTAATCCTTTATTTTGTTCTTTCTAAGAATATAATTTTTTTTTTGTTAGAGTAAGTGTATGAAAACATGAGAAGGATCTCTATTTATAAAGTTGATGGAAACTAAATCTAATGGTTCCTGTTGTAGAGTGAGAGTCTCCCCACGTTACAGAACTACGTAAATGTAAATAGAAATAGAAACAGAAACATTATATTAGAAGAATTAACAGAAAAATGTAATCGATAAAATATTCAAAGAAAGCAACGAATGGATGGATAAACTATAATAGTAATAGTAATAGTGAGATACAAAATAAGTGTCCTGAATTAATACAAAACCTCCCCTGAAATGAATGTCTCAAGAATGCAAACAATGTATGTAGTAAACTCCCATATCACATCGAGAAAATAATAATATATAGAGGTAAAAATAACAATCTGAGTTCTGAAGAGAAGACAAGACAGAGGTATCGATCTAGAACAGCAAGGACAGGAAAGCACATCCAAATACTAATCCAACCATCTTATGTGACCACAACTTCTCTGCCCCACTCTGCAATGCAATATACGTACCCACAAAACTTAATTAGTCTAACAACTTACTATCTGTTTGCATCAAAACCATGTGCTTAGCTAAAGTAGAAGAAAAGGAAGCTTAATTTATACATAAACATGTTTTTTAATTTAATTAGGAAAGGCAATATATACATTTAGGAACCGAAATATTTGATCTCCAAATAAAGCTTTGATATGGGGATCAACCTTATTAGTATTGAAAATACCAAGACCTTTATAAAGAGATGCATCAAGTAGAGAGAAAGAGAGAAGTGAACTTACATCATCGGTACCAGAGGGAGAGATAGAGGGAGAGAGAGAAGAGAGTCCGGGAGCGGGAGCATCTGATGGCGAGAGTACAGGTGCCAATGCAGGGGATTTACTCTTAAGCTTGGCAGGAGCGGGAGCTGGAGTAGTTGCTGGAGGAGATGAGAGTGGAGTAGGTGTGAGTGCCGGAGGAGGAGTTGCTGGAGGTGGAGTTGCGGGAGGTGGAGTAGCAGGGGGAGGAGAGAATGGTGGAGGTGAGGCAGGGGGTGGAGTAGACTGAACAGGTGGAGGAGTGACTGGGGTTGGAGGAGGAGATTGCTGAACTACTGGTGGTGGAGCGGATACAGGTGGAGGAGAAGACTGAACGGGAGGGGGGGTGGACTGAGCTGGTGGAGGGGAGGACTGAACAGGAGGTGGAGAAGACTGCACGGGTGGAGGAGAAGATTGAACAGGTGGAGGGGAGGCTTGAGGAGTGGTTGGGGGTGTATTAGCAGGAGGAGTGGGTGGTGCTGGAGATGAGTTTGGGGAGGTGGATGGAGCTTGTTGGGCTCCTACGCTGGAAAACACAGCGCAGATCAAACCAAGCACCAAAACTATATGATGTGTGCCCATCTTAATTGTCTTGATTTATTCAGTTGAGTAATTATAACCTGCGCAGGTCACAAAAGAGCAGTAGAGAAGAGGAGATTGAGTTGAAGACTTATGAGTTTGTTCGCATGGGAGAGGTTAAATAGGCAGGATCAAATGTTCCGTATATGTAATTATGTATATATCATGATCATGAGGTTTGTTACTAGCTACCAAACATTTCCAGCTTAATCTCACTGTGATAACTGATAATGATCGATGCTTTCATCCATGTGTACGTATAATGGAATGTCACAAACGACATAATAACAATTAACAATGACCTCTTTCACCCCTGGTGGATCCCACCGCCTCAAACTTCAATTCAATTCATGTTCAACCTCTTTCGATATGTGGCCAAAACCTTCAGACTTAAGAAACACATGAATGGCTTTTGCTTATCATTAGGTGTTGAGTAAATTACTCACAATTCTTCAAAAATAAATTAGGTCTCACATTTATTTTAGTAATAGGAATTTTATAGCTCTGCTGACATTTCTAGATTAATGTTTATTTTCACAAGTTCATTCTATTGCAAATTTGAATTGCAAGGTAAATTACCTTCGAAGTAAAATTAACATTATTGTTTTGATAGGGTAAAACTAGGTGAGACCTAGCATGCCTTTGAAAATTGGTGGGCAATTTACCCAAACCAATAAAAATCAGCCACATTTCATCCATTATAAAAATAACTTCTTTTTTTTTTTGAAAAAACATTTATTATTTTATTTTACAATTTTAGCATGTATTTTATTATTTACATATTCACCCATTTTAAATTAATGGTTAGGACAGATTTGTTACGACATGCATTCATCCCAATTAAGAATGGCTTTACAAAATCATTAAAAATAAAAAATATCACCCCTGGGATTCAAACCAAGACACACACACTCTTGATTAAATAACTTAACCATTTGACCAATACATCTTGATGAAACAAATTGAAATGCAAAATATATGTTATTAGTGAG
>Ga0228711_1001934_pt1 | contig 31317 bp, 17 predicted proteins | sample MedpolnodulmetaG_2_FD_177996 | JGI IMG/M metagenome (GOLD analysis project Ga0228711, IMG submission 177996) | Root nodule microbial communities from Medicago polymorpha collected in Santa Monica, California, United States - brown nodules | ecosystem: Host-associated > Plants > Roots > Nodule... | reverse complement strand
TATATATTTCTGAGGATGACCAAGTGCTGATGTATTTTCGGAAGATGAGGAAATTTAGTTTGGCTGTCTATGATTCCATCCATGATACTTTCAAGATTCCTGCAATTCGAAACAATATCCATGATCTGATGATGCCAGCAATCTGCACTCTAGAAGTCCACGTTGAGAGTTTGATATCACCTTTTTCTTAGTATTAGGATGTAAATGTTGTGCTTTTTTCAATATTAGGATGTAGAGGTTGTGCTATGTGAACTTATGGCCTTGTTATTTACTTTATGCTTTTTCTGGTTACCAATAACCTTAGGGATCATTGTTAATTTATGGTGTGTGAAATATGAGGCTTGAGAAATTGCTATGTTATTTTCATTTATTCGTTAGTTATAGTTATTGATTTTGTCATCATGCATTACATTTTTATATAATTAACAATCCTTCAAATCTTCCATCATAGATTATAAATTTCTTTTATTATTCTCAATTTTGTTAACAATCCTTCAATTTTGTTTTCTATATCATTGGTTAAATCCCAGTAAAAAAAAAATTATTGGTTGGATTCTGCATTCTGCTGCTGCAGTGTTTGACTCACAATCAACAGTTGCTATGCTATCATTGGCCTCGAACAAGCTTTATTCAATTTCAGAGATGAAATATTTAAAGGTGGGATATATGACAAAAAATTAAGTTATTGCAACTATTAATTTCTGGTTTATCTTTGACACTTGTTTCCTTGTTGTGTCTAATGGAGCCATTGTTCAAAGTGATAGGAAAGAATGCTGCTTTTTGTTGTCATGGAGTTTACTGTAGGTAAGCAATTCTCATTGACATACTATCATGTTTTTAGATCACAGCCTCATAGGCTTTGTAGCACTAACACTTCATAATTGTGATTGAGAAAGGTCATATACTCAGTTCATATTTGTTTTCAATCTTACGTTTCAGTAAATGAATATATTAATTATCCTTAGTTTTCATTCTTACATTTCGATAAATGAATAAGTGAATGTACTTTCGACAATAAAGCATATATGTCCTAATTGAGAGAATTTTATAAAGATGTTGCTGAAATGGTTAGACTTTTTCCGCTTATTAGGAACTTATATGCTAATGTTTAAAGAACATTGTGATTGTTTGTGTATTCGTTAACTTTTACAGGACGATAGAAACCAGAGGATCTTAATGAGCTTTTACACGACGATATATTTAAATGTTACAGGATACTTACCATGTTCATGTGCTCCTTGTGATGGACTATTCGCCTTCCTTCCATGATTAGTTTTAAAAGGAAAATGAAGTTTTACTTTTGCTTTGATGATTGGCTGGATATTGACATGATGAGTGACAGGATCAAATACTGACTTTTGAAACTGGTCATGTGTTGCTGACATGATTGGATTTCCATCAACTATCTCATGAAGAAGTGAGGTCTACGTTTTGGATGATTAACAGGTTTGTGTTTTGTTGAAAGGACTGGCAGTAGCTTGGTGAAGTGGAATGATATGAGCTACTAGATTATTAAGGAGTTATGCTCACTTGGTTTCATCAGTCCCTTGTATTCTAAGGAGTGAGTGTAGTATTTAAAGGGTGGAGATTAGGAAGTTCAAAACAATTCTAACTCTAAAATTATGTTTGGCTTTTTTTTTAAGAATCAATTTTGGGGACTGAAAGCAATTCTAGTTGTAGCTACTATTTGTAGATTTTGATTCTAGAATTGATTTTAACACATAAATTTATAATTCAATTCACTTTTTCATGAATGTATCTAAACATAAATCTTTTTAACTGCAACTCATGTTTTTATCAAAATCAATTTTACATAATCAATTCACTCAAAATCAATTATTTATAAAACATAATCAAACATACATAGGCATAAAGAAATTATACCAAAAAAAGTAAAGAATGAAATACTTTTGAACTACACATGCTTTTGTGACTAAGGATGAATCACCAGAGTTTATGATCTGGAATTCTAACTTTATAGTTTGGTAAGTTCTCTAAATTCTCTTGTGATAGGATAGGAAAGAAAATGGTAAAATGGCTTCCATGTTTGACCAACTTTTTGTTGGCAACAAGCACCACTAACACATGAATATGTGACATACTTATATGCATAGGGATTTAGATTAATCTAGAAATGCTACAAATAAAAGAGAGCATTGTGTGGTAAAGTTGACCATTCCCTTTAAATTTCAAATTAGCACAACATGTGGGGGCCTCAGGATGATGTGATAATGATTTGGTAGTTTGTTTTTCACACAAACGCCTTCAATCATAAGTGTCGGTGCTTCATAGGTCACTCGTTAACACAAAAAGTCAATAGTCGGCCTTAGGCCAGATTTTAATTTCACGTTCCACAACCTTGTCCTTACCATAGCCTTGCATAAAGCTCACTTTATGATAAATACTTTGTCTTGTAGAACGAAGAAATGTAAGGCCTCTCTCTAAAAACATGGTCCATTTAGAAAATACAATAGTCAATGTAGAATGATGTGGATCCACATGGAAATGATTTGGTGATTCCCTTTACCAAGAACATGGGTGCTCCATCTCTTAAAATACAATGTTTGTTGTCCTCCCAATTTCATCAAATGAAGGTCATTTCAAATTAGGGAACATAAAAGCGTTTATATATCTAATCTAATCTAGTTTTTATTGTGAAGGTAAACGGCCCATTAACTATCACTTGTGATTAGTTTAAACTATAGTTGATTTTGTACTGCAATTAATTACTATCAATAAAAATTCTGAAATCTCTCTTTGAACTTTCACACACATCAGAATTACTAACTTGAGAAATCTCAAGAAATTTTCATTGCAATAAAAATTAAGTTGAGCAGTTTGTTGATAGCAAACAGTGACTGACATATGGGAATTTAAGTGCTGTATGACTATGTTATGATATATAGTATAATTATACCTCACCATATCTCTTTACTTTATGTATGACTATGTTAAAGTTTCACCAAAAAAAAAGAAAAAGAGAAGTTAAAGAAGGGTGACATCACAAAGTTAAGAATGGCTCCTAGCTCAAATAACTTTGATAAGCAAGCAAGTGGCATTCTTCTATAAGCATTACTGCCAAATTGTTGAAAAAAGTTATTAGGCTCAATCACTTATTATGTAAAAGTTTAATTTTCCACGTGGGGGCATTGGGATGATGTGGGAGTGATTTGGCTAATTCCTTTTACACAACATGATGTCCATAATCAGTCTCATATATTGAATATTTTCCCTTTTTCATTTACCAATTTCATGTTCCATTGCCCTCTCTTTTTTTCTTTGGTGTAATCTCCCTCAATTTATGATATAGTCTTATCTTCCCACCAACTATAGCACATTAATGGATCTCAATAAAAAATTTATGGTTCTGATCTTCATGGAGGAAGAATTTTTTTCCTTATTGGAGTGTTGTTAATCTAATTTGCCTATGCACTATGAAGTACTGAATTAATAAATTTGATGTAGGGGTTTCTTATCTTTTACATATGCAGCTATGGAGCATATAAAATTAGAATGTATTCATGTAAGCAAATGAACTTTTTCCCTCTAAACATTTTATCTAATAAATGAAAAAGTTAAGAGAGGTGTAGCATCATAAAGGCTTAATTCCAGCTCACAAAGCTTTAATGACTCCTTTTTATTAGTGTATTATATAAAATAAAGTGTCATAAACATGTGGCATTGTCCAATCAAACCAACCTATTATTAATTGTTTCCTCCCATTTTCTAAATCTAATCAGCTGTTTATAATTAAAAAACTTATTTTCTGTAGACAACTAAACATGCAATCTTCAACTTTTGAATTGCTTTCATTCATTTAGTCTTCATGATGATTCTTATCTGACTCACCCTGCAAAAGGTCAACAGTCACCTTGTTTCCTTATATATCCCTTTAGAATACAAGGATTCATCAACCAAAATTACAAGAACTCTTCAATATTTTTCACAAACTAGTAGTTTCACAACAAAATCCTCAAAGAAAAGAAGATAGCAAACTGAAATGAATACCTCATTTCTTCTAGAGCTACTAAATGGAATCTCTATTAGCTCAAGTTATCCGGCTGGGAAGTCCTCAAAGAGATACTTGCCTGATTCTACTGGAAAATACTGCAAGTCTATCACAAAATCAAAGAAGGGTAGGACACATCTACATTACTAACTAAATCTATATTTCGTCAAATACTTATTTCAAATTTAATTTTATTGATCAAGGTCTTTTTTATATTTTCAGGTAAATTAAATTCAGTTCTGACTAAGATGAACATGTTTGGAAGAAAAGATGATGGTTTTGCACATGGCATCCGAGAGCATGGTATGTAATCTTGGAAGACATATCTTCAATTTTTCACTTTTATTAGTTTCAAGGCATGGAATAAGCACTTTGTAATAGTACTTCATGAAAATCCAAATATTCTGTCATGCTTCTAAAACTACGAGGCTTAGATCAACTTCCAAAATTCGTATAATGCCAATTTTGGCATGATAGGAAAATAGAGTGAAATTGTAACTGATAGCTTGAAACTGTTATTTTACCCTGCAGTGAGACTTGGACCAAAGATAACAGATACAGTAAAAGGGAAATTGAGACTGGGAGCCAGAATTTTTCAGGTTGGAGGAGTAGAAAAAGTGTTTATGGAACTTTTTAGTGTTAAAGATGGAGAGAAGCTGTTGAAAGCATCACAGTGTTACTTATCAACCACATCAGGTCCTATAGCAGGACTCCTCTTCATATCCACTCACAAAGTTGCTTTTTGTAGTGAGAAATCCATCAAGATCTCTTCGCCAAAAGGAGAATTGAGTAGAGTCCGCTATAAGGTGATTATTTTGCTTAAATGTGCATGTTAATGATCTCTATCATTTTTATTTTCTCAACACTTAATTTGTTTACTATTTCAGCCAGCATGTAACCTTAACTTAATTTGCTTACTATTTCAGGTCTCTATTCCACATGAAAAGATTCAGCATGTCAACCAAAGTCAAAATGTGAAGAAACCTTCAGAAAAATACATAGAAATAGTCACCGTAGATGGTTTCGAATTCTGGTTTTTGGGTTTCTTTAATTATCGGAAAGCTTTAAGATATCTCCAGCAGGCTATCCTTCAGAAAAGCACATAGAAATAGTCACTCTAGAAGTGAAATATACATGTTAACCCCTTCTGCTTCATCAATTATTCTTTGAAGTTGCAGAGGTTCCTATAGTGCACAAATATTTTATATCATTTTGTTAATATGAAAAGCTATATGTTTCTTAAGTTTTGGTTCCAGTACTTCAAAGACAAATTTGTTCCCTGAAGTTTAAAACTCAATATACACAAAATTAAACATGGGGAAAATTTAAGTTAAAATCCACAAGGATGTTCGATATCAAATGACAGAAAATCAAACGTATAGAGCTCCATTGATCTCATCTGTTACATTTCTAGGAACCATTTTAAGTGCTTCATCAATTATATGGCGTTTATTCTAGTTAACTTTTCCTTTTCCGCCTTATTAAGTTATCAGTTAATTACTTGTAATTTAGCTATAACAGCAAGTATATGAGAGTACCTATGTATCTCTGTCAATCCATGGATGAATGATAATTCAGCTTTCATTACAAGAAGATTTCAGTTATGCTACAAATGATAGATAACCTATTAAGCAAGAGTATATGTTCCGGCTCATTAAATAAAGGGAAAGATTACAACTGGTATTAAGCTAGCCTCATTCACAACTACATGTAAGTTGTAACCTGCATTGCAGTGAAAGATTGGAAAGGAAAGGTGTAGGCCTGTGTAATCTATGCATTCACGCGCAACATCGTCGTTGTATGGTTACACACATCTTAGTCTTAAGATATTACAAATCCTTGAAAGTGGCTTTCCAACTTCATTTTTAAGCATATAATGTATCAAATAATTCAGATTAACCTTGTTTTATTTAATAAATATAATGGATTCTTTGTGATGTATAAGGAGGATGATGTATGAATGATTTGGTATTCAATTTTCCTCATACTAAAGAGTTTGTCTTACCTTACTGCCCCCACCACATGATATTCATAGCCGACCTAAAATATTATATGGTTCCTTAGCTAACAAGGTAATTGCATAGTAATCAGAGAAGAAATTGTTTTTCTACTTGCTTTCTATAAATTTATTTTGTTCTTTTAAATAGATCATCAACATCAATCTTTCTCTCAAGAAAATAACATATGGATCTTCACATGACAGATTATGCATTGCTTGCTATACTCAATTTTCACTACCTAATAATACCGACTACAAATCTTATCATGAAATAGAAGTCATTTTCTTATCTATTTAGGATTTGATAATGTATCTATATGTTTGTATTTAATTGGCAATGGTCTTTATTTTCATTTGATTTCTTATTTTCATCAGAAATCTAAACGTACCAACTTACAAAGATAGATAACAAACTAAACAACGTTTAAGAAAAAGTTTGTCTGGATCAGAAAGCTAAGCTACCCCTGCCACTGCCACCTATAATGCTGAATGACACACTAGACAATTTTTAAAAGTAAAGTCATAAATTGTTAAAGAATAACAACCCAAAAGCTATTCCCTATAGCTTTCACTTCTATTTTTATTTTTTTTTACTGAATTATTACTAGTTTTGGAAAGAAAAAAATATTTTAATAACAATCGGTGATAGTTTATTTTATAGAAAGCTTGGCTTTTAAAAAAAAAAAAGTAATAATGTTGTTAATTTTATATTCGAAGATGGCAAGGACCTTTTACGAAATGACTTTTAAAAATAAAGTAACAAAACAAGCTATCTTAAAAATAAATAAATAACCATTGATCAGTTGATTAACATATCTTCCACGAAACCAAAGCAACTTATTATATCTTCTATTTTCAACTAAGTTTGGTTATATTAACAAAGCAAACTGCTAACATGTGTTCTAAGCATATCTTCGTTTTTATTCCTGTGGTAGGAAACAATTATGGAAACATGAAAGACATTCTTTTATTAGTTAAAATTTTAAAAAAATTGTTCCTTGTATATTTTGAAGATGGATATTGTCTTTCCATTATTTTTTTGTAGAATTGCAAACGTTAGTAGTTAGATTTGTATTCATTCATCCAAGTTTGGACATTGTACCTCTATCTCTTTTTAACCATTTTCTTTTCATTATTACAAAATCATTCACTTCCGTAAAAGAATGTACTATAGATTTCAATGCAATACACTTCAGACAGTCATTAAACATCAGACACATGTGAAGGTCTAAACAATCAGATGAACTCAGAAGAACAACATTATTTATTTACCCAACGTCAAACATTTAAGCCTAACTTTAATCATCAAAGAGATGTGTCAAATGCAGTTCGTAAGCTTGAAATGGAATCAAACGTTTTGCTACGATAGAAGAAAAAATACATTGACACATTGTTTTGAGAGGATGAAATAGTGTGATTGATGATGTCTTTGACTCCTTGCAAAGCATGGTTTGTCATCTGAATTTCGATTCAAGTTGTTCAACTTCTTCTCAGAGTTTGCTACCTTTCAACGTTCCTTTTATTAAGCTTGTAAGAATTGGTTCCTTTTAGGCTGAGCTTATACCCCTGATTAAAACTTAAAGTTTGAGGAAAGTATACACACCATTTAATTTGTAAAACAAATAGTATAAACAACATTATATAAATTTCCCTGTTACATTTACAAAAAAAGAAATAACAAATATATGAAGAAATAAAATCTCAGACCAGGCGATTCCTAAATCAATCTCATTTCCATTCATCGCACATTTACTCCCGACAATTGAAGCTAACTGATACCGTGAGATTTAAGTTATTAGTCAATCAAAATAAATGGAACTTTCATTATTTTCACTTTTTTGCCATAAATATGGAAATGAGGTTGAAATTAATAGAGCTTATCACGGCCTTTAAGTTCAAACAGCTTTGAAAATGCAGTCCAAAGGGGAAATTCCCTTTACAATTCAATAAAACACGAACTGATTTTGGCAAAAGTCAATAAGTGGAGTCAAGGAGTGGGTCATCAATATTAGTACTTTTAATATAAAGTTTGGGTTTATATATTCAACGTCTGTCATTGTTGCTTCACCCTCAATCAAGCTGATAATTATAACCTGAATACACTTAACCAACCTAGGGGAAGAACTTTATTTCTATGGAAGATCAACCCCCACCTTTTCCATACTATCCGCCATAGTTTGATACAGAAAAGTGTCTTTAACATTGGAAAAGGAACGACCCACGGCTTCCCAAACTCACCCATGGGAACACCGATGAACATTATGATTGTGGGTAAAACATAATATGACATGTATGATTAGTCTCGGCTTATAATACATTATGGCACATACATCAGTGGAACTTGCTTAGGCAACAGTATGAGATAATCTATCCTTGTGTGTCATGGTTACAAAATATGACAAACTTGGAAAGGAGGGAAGCAATTGAGAGTTATAGATAACCAACAAAATGCATAGTGGAACCAGTTCCAAATGCCTGTCCCTTTCCAAAATAAAGAAACATTATCTAGAATGTTTATTCAGTGCTCTGCTCGTCAGCAAGACCTCTAAAAGGGCAACCCGGTGCACTAAAGCTCCCGCATACACAGGGTCCGGGAAGGGGTCCCACCATTCGGTGTATTGTACGCAGCCTTACCCTGTTTTTTTACACAAGAGGTTGTTTCCAGGACTTGAACTCGTGACCTTCCAATCACATGACAACAACTTTACCAGTTGCGCCAAGGTTACCCCTCAGCAAGACCTCTAATTAGAAAAATGAACATTAAAAGGTTGCCATGCCAAATTCAAGCCATACTCTCTCATCTTAACTCCTTAATTGACACCAGCCCGCAATGACATTCTAAAACAAAATGGTACAGTTGTTCACACAATTTTAACTGGTAATGATTCCAGTTCCTTATTATTTCCTTCTTTGGCCAAAAGCAGTGTTTTGTTGTTCTTTCACTTTCAATGCCACTCAAGCACCGAGTACCACATAATTTTTGCACCTGTCTTAGACGTCCGTAGACCAAAGGTCACATCGGGAGCTAGCTCAAGGTCGGCCTCAAGCTCATTTGAAGCCAAATGGAGCTCCTACTGAACTACGGCAGTAACAGCTAACAGAATGGCAGTTACTATACAGTTACAAGTTGTTATCTATCAACCAAAGCCCTAAGAGGAATGGTTACTCTGCTACTACAATGACTCAAGGCCCTATATAAAGAATGATACACCTCTTCTATAGGCATGTATTCATTCAAAGTAAAAACTTCCCACTCACCCCTTCTAAAGGCATGTAATCAGTCAAACCTCTCACTCACCTCTTTCATGCACACACTGACTTGAACTTTGAGTGCTGGTACACCACCATTACTAGTCACCACTGCGGCTACCGTGTATCTTCATACACAGTTACTATCTTCCTCCAAAGTAATATTGAGGCCTCTCCTTCCAGAGATCACTACTCTGCAGGCTCATACCTGAACAAGATTCTAATCCTAGGTTCTTATAGCCGTGACCATTATGAAATCAGATGCTTACAGAACACATAATCTAGGTCCAATGACATCAGACTTTTTGAAGAAGTAATGACACCAGACTTAATTGGGGACAATGTCAATTGAATTTTATCTTGAGACTCAAGTGTAAATCTTTAGAGCACAATTTTTAGCATATTTAACTCTCTTTAGGGATAGAGCAATTTCTTGACCTCTTTATGCCGCTCACATAATGAATTACAAAATGATTGGCTATCATCTAATTGGAGTGCTTCCACTGTTGTTATGAACAGTTGTAATCTAAAAATAAAATAAAATTCAGGAGGTTATGATGCTCCGGCTTGCCCTCTATCCCTCCTCAAGATACCAAACAATATTCCATCTCCTATGAAATCAACAACTAAAAAAATCATTCTTCTAAATGAAAAAAAAAATGGACCTGGAAGATCAATGACACTAAACAATATGATCATGTTCAGTAATTAAAACACAAAATGTGCACAACAAAGAAAATGCTAACATGGTGAAAAACAGCAAATTCCATATAAATAATGTGATCACATTAATCCAAATGCTATATACAAGTATCTCAGCATCTAAGAGCCAAGAAGCGAACTAGTCAAAAGCCTCCAATAAACAACATTGATTGACCAAGCTTTGATTAAATTACACTAACAACAAAAAAAAGTTCAGAAAAAAAGATAGATAGAAAGCATGAAATATATTACAATGGTTACACAGATAGCAGCGGCAGAAGAAGAAGAGAACATACTCAAACGGTGGAAGCTCCACCACCACCGCCACGACCCGAACCCGAAGCTCTCTCTTCTTCATACTCCTTATCATCAGTTGGAAGCTCAAACCTGCAAATAGGACAAGAATTTCTAGTACTCAACCATGGAACAATGCAATCTCCATGATACTCATGCCCACATGGCAATCTCTTCGCCATTTCTCCAACACCAAGCATATCCTTACATACAGCACAAGCAACCACCTCACTCCCTGCCGCAATCTTCACTGTCGGCAATGCTTCCACAGCCGTCTTCGACGCCGGTGGAGCTCCTCTCCTCCCATTTCCATCATTCTCCGCCAACGTCTGCAGCAACGCCTCATACTCCGCCGCATCAACATAATCCTCCGGATTACCAACGTACCGGTCCAATTCCGGTGCCTGAAGACGAAACTCAATCGAATTATCTTCAAGTCCCATTAGAATTTCAGCCCAATCCAAGATCCGATTCTGCATGCTTCGGGTTCGGGTCGCCAAATCCCTAATTCGATGACGTAACAGATCGCGTCTCCTTCGTCTCATATCTTCATCTTCACCGTGTGGATCCTCGATTCCCAATCGATCCTCAAGCTCTTCGGCAACAACTTCGTGATCTTCACCGTCGTTATGAAACTCATCTTCTTCGTTGTCATCATCGTCATGGTCCCAACCACCAAGTTCAATTCTGAGAAAATCATTCTCCGGTGAACGACTTGGTGGCGGTGGAGGAGACGCGTCATCATCACGCGATGATTGAGCAATTAGGCGAAGAACCTGAAGAAATTGAGAACCGAAATTTGGATCATCGGAAGAGGAAGAAGGTGAACGAGAGCGAGAAGGTGTGGGGATTGATTCAACGAAGCCGTTTTTGCAATCGCCGCAGATGAGGTCGGGGAGATTCGCGACGGTTTCGACGGAAACACGTTTGTCACAGTGGTAGCACCAGTATGGAGGTAGGGTTTCGGTGGTGGTAAGTGGTGGCTGCGACGGTGTTTCCGACATGGTGCGGCGGAGAGAGTGGTTGTGGCTTCGATTGATTTTTTGTTATATAAAAGATAGAACAATATTGGTTTCGATAGTGGTCCTTCATATAATAATATTATCGAATTAGTATTTCATACAAGGAATCTTTCTCATTTTTTTATTTAAGGGTCTTGTCTAAGGCACAAATTAAAAAATTCAAAATTAAAATTTTTTTATAGAAAAGAACAAAAGTTTGACTTTAAAAAGTTAAATAAAGTTTAATGCACAACTTTTAACATATATCTTTGGAGCATACGTTAACATTTGCCTTTATTTAATTACTATTATTTTATTGGGGTTTTATTTAATACTTCATTTTCATGGATAAATCAATCAATACACACGATTAGAACAATAATGTCTTTTTTCTGTGTGACAGATTTGTGACAATTACTGTTTGCTCGTTTGAAAAATCAATTTCTTCTAATCCTTACTTCTTTTTAATTGATTTTTCTACCATATTATTATGTGTTTCTGCTTTCTTGCAAGGTACATGTTGTAATTATTACATAACAATATATATCTTATCTTTCTTATTTTTGTCATAATACAAGTTCTTTAATGATTTTTGTAAAATTATGTTGAAATTGGCTCCTAACTTTACTCCAAAAAAAATTCCGTTAGATGCATTCTCATTGTTATGATAAAATTGAAAGCGATTTGAACCACTTATCCAAACGAATTGGATTTAAATTAAATTAAATATTTGATTTATCTGCATAATGAAATGCCCAAAAATATGTTTCATGTTGAAAATTTAAAATTTAATATGGAAAATATAAGAATCGCAAGGTTTCTTTTGAAAACTACAAAATTGACATTTTTGTAGGTAATTGGTGACTGGGATACAAAGGAATGATATTACCATGCTTTCCTTCTAAATAAAAGATATAACCATTCTCACTTACAGGGAAAATCAAGTATCCAATACAAATTTGTGAAGAGACAATTGTACAAAATCCGAACACAAATGTGCTTGCAAAATTTACAACATATCAGATTAACAAACTATGATACAATACATCCAACACCAATCAGTACAGTGTCAGTGATAGACATGATACATGCTGCACATAAATACTAACATCACCAGGACTGATAAATTCTCCTCAAATTTCTAAAGACGCACCTTATCAAGAAAGTTCACTTATGCGGATCTTTCAATCGAATCAATCTTACAAAATAATTACAGTATCATAGAAGAACAGCGGGCTCATTAATGCTACCATTAAAATTAACCTTGCAACAGTCAGGTAGATGGAAACCAGCCTCATCAAGGCCGGCCTTTGTAATATGTGGACATGATCTCACATCCAAGTATTCCAGGTAACTGCATTTACTCACGAGAATGCATATACCAGCCACTGTGATCTTTGGACAATTATCAACTTTTAAAATCTTCAAACTCAAACCAGGCTCCTCATTGCTTATATGATGAAAAGCAGTGTCTGTCACCTCTTCGCAGCAACCAATGTCCAGTGCCTCAAGGTTTCTGCATTGACTTAAAATACAGCTCAATGAAGAGTCAGAAATGTTTAGACACCAATCCATCCTCAAGTTTTTAAGGTTGTTTCTACAAGCAGTAGCCAGAAACTTTATTGCATCGTCAGAGACATCCCGGCAACCACCAATGATCAAAGTCTCCAGATTATCACAGAATTTAGCCAACAATAATATGGCTTCATCCCCAACTTTATAACAATCTAACAATTTCAATGTCTTGAGAGAAGAAGAACAAGCCTTACAGATACTCGAAACCCCAACATCACTGATATTACTGCATTTATTGATGTCTAAAAACTTGATCCGTTGGCAACCACTTGCAAGGCTTATCAGCCCATTATCAGTGATACTTGTGCATCCTTGCAATACCAACTCTTCTAAATTAGGACAGTTTTTAGACAGTGCTTCTAGTATACTATCCGTAACAAATCTGCACCCAGTAAGATGCAATATCCGCAAGTCACAACAGCCTTTGGCAACAGCGGATAATCCCTTATTGGTCAACTTTCTGCAGTAGGACACATCCAAGGACTGTAATAAGGAAAGACCGTCACCAATAGCTTTCATTCCAACATCCGTAATTCCTGTAAATTATTATAACACACAACAAAATGCCCCATTAAACTCAATTTGAATTTGTTCAAAATTGAATATTTAAAGCAATAATAAGAGAAAACATTAAATAGCGACCAGCCTTCAATCATCAGTTATCACACATATTTGATTTTGTTTTAGAGTTGTCACACATAGCATGACAATAAAACAACACAATATCTACATAAGTTTGATAACGTTCTTTGTTTTAGTCCTCTCTCCAGATCTACAAATGCAAACCGAGAGTTATGGTGTGCACAAGCATAAGTCCAACAAAAGAGTCTATCCCAAAGTACTAGTTCATTAGGTAGGAGAACCCTATGGCTTAGTAAAGCATCAACGGTTGAGAGTAGGCGTCTTTCACTCCATTACACTCAATTTTCTCATTGGTCAGAACCATCCACCAATCAGAACCCTCCATGGATATCCCATTCCGGTAAGTTAGACTCTCAATGAAAACAACACCAATCTTATGAGCATAAACCTAAAGGAAGAGCTCATACCAAAACACTAGTCCATTAGTGGGAAAATCCCCTAGCTAACAAGTCTCTCTTCTTAGGTAAAATTAAAAGCCCGTCCGAAACAATTAAACAAAAAGATTTGAATTTTGCAATCTAAATCAACAAACATGAACAAAAAAATTAACACTTAAACCAGTGAAATGTACAATGAATCACAACCAGATTTCAGAAAATTGAAATTACAAAAACTCAACAAATTATATACCTTTACAGTTATGCAAATTGAGGATCCTCAAACATCTAAACCCATTAGCAATAACAGCAAGATCAGAATCAGTAACACCAGGATAGAACGAACGAGAAATAGACTGAGCAAGGTCCAATTCAACCAAGCGTGTGAACCTATCCGCCATTTTACGAAGCATGTGAGGTCCGGCACGTGCGGAAAGCTTCTTCCTTTCGGTACTCTGTAATCGAAGCCATCGCTTGCATACCAAACCGAACGTTTCCTTGTCTTTGTCGCTATCAACTTTGGCCAGAATCGAACGAAGCTCGTCGTCCGTTAATGCTTCGTTTATGCATAACGCGGATATGGCATCTTCTGAAGTTGATTTTGAAGACATTGATGGATGCACAGTAAACCCTAACCCCAACGATTTGGGGCTAATTTTTGCGTTGGGAATTACTGCCACAACGACCAAGTGAATAATTTACGACTAAATGACCTTTCTTCATCATACATATGGCTATGATTAAGGGGTAATTTCGGTAGAGATAATGATATCTATCTATAGGGAACTCAAAAGCATAAATATAAGATTTGTTAACCAAAAAAATTGAGCTCAGATCATAATAAATTGATCAGAACATTTAATTTATTAGACTTTATTTATTTTTTAAACAAACTCTAGATTGCTAAAGTGTTTTTCCTCTAAAAATTGAAGGATTAATAAAAATAAATTGAATTTAAAAAATTACATCAATTGTATGTCTATCTTTCTTTTATATTATTCTCTTTAATTTTATCTTTTTTTCATCTTTTGCTTTCATGAACTACATTAAAGCCACTATTATGACTTTTCCGTCGCAAAATCACTAGATTCATATCCAAAGGATACATTTGATGATATCTGTATTGATTGACAGATGAGATGATCAAATCAATTTTTAATGTTCCATATCACTAACTAACGGTAGTTTTTTAGTCTACAATCCAACTAATGGGACCAACATATGAGTTGGTTGAGTGATAAACATATCATGAACAGAATGACACACCTTGGAATCTTATTTCAGTTGATCAAACATGGATAATTTCCTAAAAAAAATTGCGCACTTACAAAAATGAGGGGGAAATGGTAAGTATTTTTTTTAAGAATCTGATTAGTTACTTGAATACGAGTTTTTTTAGAGGAAGTAACTTGAATACTTGATAACATATATTATTGTATTATATAGGATCTATAGTATGCGTAAACAATCAAACTATTATTTTGACAAAATTATATTTATTTTTGCTGAAAATAATCAAGTCATTTTCATATATTTATACCTCTAAGAACACAACCCTTTTGAAAATCAACTTTTATAGCAATACTTAAACCTAACATGCTAAAATAGTGGAACAGAAGAAGAATCCATTCATTCATACCATTAAGAATACACAGGCACCACTAGAGATGCTCCAAGTGTACATTAGTCAGCAAGACTATTTTTTAGTCCTATTGAATATGCTAATCTCTAATCCAAAATTTACAACTCATTTCTTCTTTTACACTATTATCTTGGTCACATACCTTCAAGTGCTTGAACATAATCCTTATTGATCATAATACAAAAAGATATCAAATAGTCAAATTATTTAGTATTTACCGTCAACTAACAAAACAATGCACCATCCAATATGAAAGAAACAACTAAGAAGAATCTGCAATAACTTTCATTTGCACTGTATAAGTATCAATGAGTTGAAGATAAGCTGTCCGTGAACAATTATATGATCCCTTAAAGGGGTTGATTTTTAAAATTCCTAACCACCATCAATTAATGGAATGGCTTCTCTCAAAAATCAAAAAGAATAAACTATATGCTGTATGAGTGAGCCAAGCAATGAATTAGTGAGATTTACATTGGTCAATAACACACTCCTCTAAAAATTGACTGAGCTGAGAAGTATACAATATCGGGTCATTTCGAAAGTGGTCTACATGGGGTGAGGAGACAAAATTGCAAGCTCTCACATCATGTCCAGCCTTACGCTGTGCATTAACGAACGATTCCACTGAATCAGCGGGAATAACTCTGTCTGCAGAACTGTACATGTATAACTGTGGACAACCTGGTTGCTTTGTAGATAACATGCTCAAAACATCAGAGAGCCTCCTGCAGTTGAACAAGATTATTATAGTTAGGACCATATTTTTTCATATGAGAAATTTCTACACAATGATTTATATGTTTTTTATAATAAAGCGAACTATCCTAACATATATCACATTATATGTATTCCTGGTTGGGTTTTATGTACTAAAATTATCAATAATTGGTCATATCATGGTTCATGTAATCAACAACACCAAAGAGATCACTACTTCATAATTCAATAGCTAATGCCCTGGAATATTCTGCTATTCCTGAAAATCACATTACATGCATAGATTGCCAGATTTCACTAAAATCTAACATATATATTACACTTTGGATGTGGCGTTGTGAGATAAAGTTAGTACAATCATATTGCTCAACCATTTAAGTCTCATGACAGCCTATTATAAGCTCAATCTTATCAAATATCAACAATGGTCCAATATCCACATAATATAGTAATGTATATGTTAGAAGAATAAACAACAAGTAAGGTTTGAGATGAAATATCATATATTCCTAAAACAGAAATCAAGTAGAAGAATGATTTAAAAGTCGTTACCTATTCACGGCAGGGAGATTCAGAACGACCTCAAAAAATTTCTTTAGTATTAACAACAAAGCAGCTTCGGTTGGTGCAGGTTTGAGTCCTGAGTCTTGATTGCTGCCAATTGATACTTTAATGCCAGACTCACCAGAGGATACACGTCCTTTTGTAGCAACACTATTCTTCTTGAGAAATGCTGCAGAGAAACCTGAGGCCCAGACCTGAATAGATAATAAAATAATGAACATCATAATCGAGCATAAAAATTTAACATTTTTCATATAAAACCAGGTTAAGAGAAAAGAATAACAAAGATAATGTATTGGTTCAATCAAAGTTTATTCAAAACTCAACATATAAAAAGAGAAACTCAGGGGCTTCAAAATTAACTAAATTTTGCATAATTTTTTCCTTTTAACTTCACCCCTTTCAAGTAAAAAAATGGCCAGAGATCTCAACCAAAGGTTTTGATTCATCAAACTATTGTAAGTCGACAAAGAGATTCATTTAATCGTTTTGATAACGAGAATAAATAGAACAGCCACAAAATTGAAAAGGTAAGTCTCAAATTTTATATTCGGCCTAACTCATCCTTACAAAATCGGCTTGTAAGGTGGGGGCTGCCCATGCTTTATACGTATGCCATATCTCTAGGCAATGTTGGACTAAATCCACCCTCAGGTGTTGGAGGCTAATTAGGCGGCTAAGGGGTGGACCGCAATGAAGACACAATTTCCAATAGTAAGCTAGAATTAATGTCATGAAAACTAGAAAATAAAATAAACAGCATAGGACAAAATATGGAAAACAAATGGCTATGTTCACCAAGTTTTAAAAGCCCTTTACCTGAGGGTCAGGGTTTGCAACAGGAGCAGAATCTACAATGCAGCCCCTAATCTTTTCCATCAAAGACGGGTCTTGCCTTTGAAAACGCTCCAACATAACACCATACCTGAAACAATGCAAACCAAACACTCAAATAACAGAAAAATAACATCACCAACAGACAAAAACACCAAAAAAACACATGATTTTGCATAACAAATTTCACTTACGTTAACCATCCAGTGTTGCTGAAAGTATGAAAGACAAGATTCTTCTCATTCTCCTCTTCTAACCAATCCGCTAAATGGTCCACAAGCATGTGAACATTTTGTTCAGCTTTTCCTCCAGGCTGATAACTCAACACATCTGCCATTGGAAACGTAAATGTAATGACATGAAATCCTTTTGAAGTATACCATTCTGCATACTTCTTTAAATGATTCTGCTTTGCACCTAACCATCCAAGCAAAACCACCACTGTCTTCGAAGACTTCACAAATGAACCGCCAAAAGCATTTGGTTCAGGCAAATGCCATTTATACATAACCTCAGAAGTTGAATTAGTGACACCATTCGAACAAGTGGATGACGATGATGTTGACCTTGAAAACCTAGTCAATTCAGCTGAATGATACAAATTCCGAACAAGTGGCGATGAAACAACTGAAGAATAGTACAAATTTGACCCCAAAACCGGCACCCGGAATTTCACATTAGGTACAGGAACATGAATTTTGGTTACAAAACATAGGTTAGCAAGTTTAGAATCGGAAATATGAGAAGCTATTAATGAATGTGATTCCAGCAATGAGTTAGAAGTTGGATAATGTTCGGAATTAGAGGTAGAACAATCACGAGATGATCCAACGAATGGAATTGTATCAGTAGAGAAAGACGCGGCGGCAACGGCGGCAGCAGCCATAAGGGGTCTCTGAATTGCTCCAGAGAAGGAACTCATTGCAGAAATTTTCTATACTAGCAAAAAAACACGTTCGTTATCTTCAGAATGAAATTGGCAAGACCCAGAATGAAAAAACAAAATTGATTGAAAAGTTGAATGCTTTGGATGAATAATAAAAATTGAAGGGTTGGTGAGGGTAGTAATATCAGAATTAAATTGGAATTAATAAGGAAAAAAACACGTAAAGAAAACGCGAAAGAAAGAAAGAAAGAATAATGAGATATAGAAAAAGGGATATTCTGTTTTATGCGAGAGATTATTCTGTTGTGTTAGATTAGTACCTTGGATTTGGAATATGAATATGAATATTTGAAATTGAAGGAACTACTTGTTAGGTTGTCAACGTCAAGGACACGACAACGTCGTCGTTTTTGACAACGACAACGTCGTCGTTTTGGAACAAACGAAGCCTGCTTCACACCCACCCAGAAACAAAGGGTAATTGAAGATTTTTTTAACGTAAAAAAAGCGAGAATTTAGAGATGATGATGACGATGATAATAATATTATTCGGTGTATATATATTTTTTGTGCTAAATAATGGGCCACAAATTAAAAAGGTCCAATTAGTATATGCCACGTGTGATTTCAACCGTCCAACGTGACAAAAGTGAAGTCTACCGACCAGTGTGCGGTTCCGATAAATTGGGGGAGGAGTGGAAAAGATAACAAACCAAAACCCGTTGGAAAGACGATTTTAACCCCGCAAGAAAAACAAACAAATTCACAGTCAAATTCCCCCTAAATAAAATTACTCAAATTTGTCCAGAAGTCCTAACTCAACTTGCAAAAATGCCGAAATTGTTAGGCCAGACGTTATGATCAGAGTTCGAACCCCGTCACTTTCACTTATGCGTGTGAGTTTATAATGACTTTGTCGTTTCGTCTACCAACCAAAAAAAAATTACTCAAATTTAAAATTAGGTTAAATTAAACTATTCAATTAGGTAAAGAATTATAAAATTACAAATAGAAGAGCTTAAGTGAAAGATAAAACTTAAAAGGGACCAATGAATACATCTCAAATTAAATTCAAGAAAAATCAAAATAGGAATTTAAAAAAATCAGGTATTGTCTTGGGATTTGGAAGTGTTCTCATAGTCTCAGGTTTGAACCCTTCTGGAGTCAATTTGGGTGGACTAATTTAGTTTCTTAAAAAAAATTAAAAAATCAAATGAAAGATAGCAATGAATTCAAACTTCAACATTACTACTCCCATAAATATAACTCAATTGTATAAGACCATGAAAGTTTGCAGCCGAGATGATAGTATCATTCATAGTTATAGAGTATGTAATTAAACTTAAAGTTAGAATAATGACATTAAATATAATAATTTTGCTTTATATTTAAGAAAATAAGAATTTGTTGTCCTTGCATTCGAGACTAGAGGAGGGTGTATTTTAAACTGGATGATACCATACAACAAAAGGTGATGTTTGCCTAGAATCAAAAATTAAATTATTCTACACTTTTTTATTTTACGGTAACAATTATTCAACACTTTTTTTTTTTTAAAGAATTCAACACTTTTTCTATTCTTTTCAATATTGCCTACTATGTTTGCCCTGTCTGACCTTGTAGTCAAGAAAATAAAAGTCAAACTACAAAGCTAGCTCTCCAACGCGTTCAAAATAACTCATTCAAGTCAATTGCATCTCAATTACAACTCCTAGCGCGACATTATTTTCTCATTTTACACGAGTTCATATGTTCCTGCCTTCCTGGACCATTACTAAATTGAATTGAATGATGAAATTTTTGGATTTGCAAGTTTATAGCTTTGACTTTCCATGTGTTATCATATCCTCTAGGGTTATGTTTGGGAATTTTGGAGTGCTTTGAATTGGTTCATCCAAAAACATGTTCTCGTTTATTACAATGACCAAGTGTTATCACTCCAGTCACATTTAATTCATTTTGAAAAGCATTTCAGTGTCCTTAATATAAGAAAGAAAACTAAGACTAACACGTCTCAATTATTAATAAGAAAATCCATAGTTTGTTATGTATGTAGAGGTAATATTGATCATTGATTTATGGGTCTTGCTAACCATTGCGTGGGTCTTGCTAACCATTGCCTTTAGGGCAATGGTTAAGGAAGCCAAAAGTAGCATGTTTGCATTGGTTTCAACAACATTTTGATTTTTAAAAAGTTAAATTTATCATTTTTCACCATTTTCCAATACTATATTTCTATTTTTATCCCCTTATCCAATGTCCCAAGGGCAATGGTTAGCATTCTCCTTGATTTATTTAAGAACAGTTGGTCTTACTTATTCTACTACAGAAATTCTTCTGAAGGTAAAAAGCTGAGTTAAAACTAGGTAGCAATGTAATATGAGACAATCAAAATGCAACCATAATTTACCTAAAATTAATTTAACAAAGTATTGTAGGACAAGTAAAATGTCAGCTATCAAAATATGCTTCATCAAAGCTAGCCCAAATATTGATGCACCCATGTTCAAAGACTGTATGAGGAGAAAAAGCATTCACAGTGTGTTCTTAGAAATTGGAAGGAACGATTCAAAACCATTATTGTTTCCAGGAGTAATCCCCACTTTTTCCACCAGATTTATGCTTAAGTCTAATATCTGTAATTGATATACCTTTTGAAGCAGCTTTGCACATATCATACACTGTTAAACCAGCAATAGACACTGCTGTCATTGCTTCCATCTCAACCCCAGTTTTTCCCATTGAAGCAGCTTCCCCTTCTATTGTTACACTGAAGTCCTCGTGATTCAATTTCATGTTCACTTGCACGTGCGTTAGACCTATGTTATGGCACAATGGAATCAGGTTACTAGTTTGCTTTGCTGCAGTTATGCCAGCAATTATCGCCACTGTGAGCACATCTCCTTTTTCCATTTGATTGGCTAATACCAAATCAAACACCTTCTTTCCAAGATTTACTTTGCAAACAGCAGTAGCAGTTCTCTTGCTACTTTCTTTTGGAGACACATCTACCATTTGAGCTTCCCCTGAATTTCCAGTATGAGTCAATTTAAAAGAACTTTCACCTATGTTTCGAGATGATAAATGAGGTTCATCATTCGCAGGACTATTGCTTACAGAGCTAGGTAGTCCATCTGGCGGAAACTCCCCAAATACAGATTCCATTTCCTGAGACGGAATAAGCAATTTAGCATGGATTATAGTTATTCTACTAAAATTTCTTGATGCAAAGTAGACAGCGAACAACAGAATAGAAATCACACATAAATTTGGCAAGATATTAATCACTTCACCCCCTGCTTAATGCAATATTACTAACATAGTAAATTTATGTGTGAACCACCTAGGCATGTGAATGGATTTATGATAGATATGCTAGGGCAAGAAGATCTAGTAAGTGGATTCAATCTATTTGCATTGTGCTAGAGTAGTATTATTAAGGGATTGTTGGGATTAAGTTATTTGAGTTTATGGTATAAGCACTAGTGAGACTGTTGTGGAGAGCTTATGGAAACACCTTATGACATTTTCATAAGTAGTTTTCAGCTTACTGTTATAAGCTCTCTGGAATAACTTATGAAAAAAACAAGTTTTATATATAAGAAGAATAAATGAGGTTTCGGTTGAGACTAGACATGGTTAAATGAAGATGACACAAAAAAAAAACCCGAAGAAAATGAAATCACAGATCAACTAATAGCATATATAAAAACAATATAACTTCATTTTATCTTTCCACAAATTACACTCTCCTCCCTTGAGGTTTGTTAAACTGTCACTCACACCCTCTCCATTTTTTAACCAAACACAACCATCCCCTGCTTAATTTTCAACGTGATAAACATCACCCACTGAATGCGCTCTGTTAAAACACAAATTGTTTGATCCAAACACAATAAATCGTGACATCCTTCATTTTTGAAACAGTTAGTGCTGATTCTTTGCTTTATTCCACCCACTAAGTTCCCTTTTATTTCTTCTTTTTGCTTTGTTGTATTTAAAATTAATAGATGTACAATCTGAAATTAGTATTTGCACAGATGTCAAGATGCATACTAAATCAAGTTGTTGATGAAGCACATGATGGCAAAGGTATTGGAGATGCTCAAAAAATGACAGCACCTAATACTAATGCTACTCAAAAGAAAATAGTATAATCTTACTCAAATTTACACAAACTAACAAGAAGAAAAAAATTGTTAACAAAGTGATGTGATCAAGGAGATTGTGTTGAAAGGTTTCGTTTGGGAATTGGGCCATCTTGGAGGCAAAACAGTTCAAAGAACTTAAAAGGCAAATATTAGGAACTCGTTCAAAGAATGTATGAGAAAAACGCAAAAATCTATGACACAGTTCTAAGAACTTTGAACAAACCGCTATTGTTCTGCAATACGCTATTTAGCACTATTTCCGGCGATCCACAGTTGAAAACATTGGTGGAAGTATGTTTTTCTCATTAACAGCATTAACTGTAGGTGTTTGTGTTGTGTTGTGAAACCTCGTGACAGGTTATAACTAATTTTCAGTTTATATTTTGCATAGAAATAACAACTTATTGATAATGGTTTTAAGTAAACAGGAGCCGAGTCAATAACTAATATTAAGTCTTGTTAATTGTAATTTGTATATGAGTATTTTGCCCTAAACATAAAAGAAAAGAAGGAATTTACCTTATTGAGTTCTTGGATTGAAGTTTGATAGTCATGGGTAACAGAAGAAGATGTGCTGAAGATCCTTTTTGATCGAGGAGATGCAGCAGCAACGGCAGCGACAATTCTTCGAACAAACATGATTTTGCCCTTTCTCTTGTCGTTGTCTTATGATGCAATTTGAGTGGGTTAAACAAGCACGCTCAATGTAAAAACTTCGATCGATGGTCGATTGCATAATTTTTTTTTTTGAAGTAAGTATGATTGTGTTGTCAACCAAACAATTGTTTAAATAACATACCTTTTGAAAATGTTAATAATTACTCCTGAGTTACAAATTATAAACAAAAGGGAGTAAAAAAAATTTGATGTTTTTTAAACAAATTTTGAATTATATACATAAAATTTGTGTTAACTTACTTTTTGTTTTTTTTTTTTTGACAAAGTTTATATTTTGTAACAAAGTGTTAAATTAATATTTAAAATTTCGTCCCTAGTCTGGGATGTTTTGATTTGAATCAAGTACCATCAATTTTGCTACCGTTTACTTCGAAATAGTTGAGCTATCCAATCTATGTTGATTGCATAATATAGTAATATATTGGTTGCATTTTAACTTTTATTAATTTTTAAAAATAAATTTTGGGAAGGAAAAAAACAAAAGTAAATGTGTGGCAAAAATCTCTTAAGATTTAACACTATTTCTTTTAAGCGATCCTCGCAAATAAATGATGAAATTTGACCCTTTAGATTAGTCTATCATTAGGTCAGATATTGACTTTTTTTAAATAAAAAAGAAAAACAAAAAACCAACCATGTTGTATTGTCAAAAGTATATTCAAATCAACATTAGTACAAGACTAAACTCACTAACATCTCAAATGTTTATCCAATGCATATACTTGTGAATAAAACTTAAAATACGAAAACTAAAAAAATTATATAGTTTTAAGCAACACAAAAATTGATTAAATTATAGAATTTCAAATTTATGTTTTTATATATGCGTCAAATAAATTAATGAATTAAAAAAAAGTCCGTCTATTAAAAAAAAGTGTTTAAACAACCTAAATGATGGTGGATTCTAAGGTGAGGGCCCTATCAAGTCCCTCACCGGTGGACCATTACTAAGAACAATTGGATTAATCAAATCCATACACCTTATTGTACACTTTCTACACTTGATTACAATTATCTTCTCCCTTTCACCAACAACCATCTTTTTGCTGCTACTGCACCCACCGGCCAGCCACAACTGCAATCAAAGACCCTCGCTATTCACATACATTCAATTCAATATCCGTTAATCAAAATTGTTCAATCAATTGTTAAAGCCAGATTAAACCTAAAAAAAAAACTATATAATTTTCAACCATCTTAATTGTTACGGGCAAAAGGATCTATTATCACAAGTGGAATCTTGAATAGAAATTCCCTCAAACATCCATTTTGTAAGCAATTTCGTGGTACAGAGTGTGCAAAACAGTTCTAATAGTACTAGGCAAATAAACTAATGTTAATTTTAAATGATTTTTTTAAAGCAAACGAAGTGTATCAAATCTCTCCATTATCCATTTTCTCATGCTTTCTGTCGAACAACATGAAATTTTTCACCATTAATGACAACGCGGAAACTTTCGTTGGTCGCCAAAAGAAAGATATTTTGGCAAGGTTTTTTTAGATTGAAGGTTTTGCTGGTGTTTTAGAGCTTGGAGAAAGGATATTTATGATCCCGTGTAGAGAGTGTATAATAAGATATATGAATTTGATTAATCTAATGATTTTAAATAATGGTCCACCGGTGAGGGATTTAATAGGGCCATCACCCTAGAATCCACCCCTAAATGATTGGTAAAAAATATACAACCTAAATGTTTTTAAAAAAGTAACATAAATTGATATATTTGATCAATTTTTTAAAATAAATTAAATAACATTATAAATAAGAAATATTCCTCTCAAGAAACAAATATTTACAAGATAAAAAGTAATACTATATATCATTACGTGTTGTTCAGAGCTTTTGAATGCATTAGTCGCATTTGACAAAATTATATTTGGCCAAGTATGAACTAAATTTTTTGAAACAAGCCTTACTTTCAAGACCGTCTTGAATCCAATACAATAGAACACAAGTTAATAGATTCAAAAAATGATCGTGGGATAATGATTAGATTTTTCCAAATTTCATCACTTGGTTTGAACTTTGAAGGCATAATGCATCAAGGGAAAAAGGGTATAAGCTATACTCACTTATATCAGCTTTAAGACTTAGAATTTTAATCCGGGACATATAAGAATCGTCTGTAATTAAGTAGACTAAGAATTTAAATAGAAACATTATCTAAACTGAATCAAGTACTGGAATCACCGAATTCAATATGCAAGTACTGCAAATCATGAGTACCAAAAATATCACTCGAACCGCCGTAATCTGTTTCTATATGGACAAACTTGCTGTCAATAATTACCCTACATAGCATAACATTTTCTTCACCAAGTAAAAGCAAACACTTCTCGTATAAACCTTCCTTTGGCGCTAGATTCAATAAGCATGATTTAGGAGCAGACACCTTATACTGGCTAAAGCTGAACGTTTCTCGATCAGTGGCCATTAATACAAGACGATGTTGTCTACCCAAAAGCTCTGAGACATATCTCATGTCTCCTACAGCAAGCGCTTCGCGGACACGGGTTGACGAGACCTGGCCCCTCTCTTTGGAGCCAGTATTGAAATTTATATTTGTTGAGTACTGGTTCTTGTCCATAACAGATTTTATTATGTAAGCTTCCATTTCATACTCCTCACATAGCTTTTCTAACTCCGATGCATCACCAGCTGCTTTATATCCAAATCGGTAGTTCTCACCTGCAAGAAGTTCCAGTACAGATATCTATTTCCGTTTATACGAGGATAAAGATTGGTAACAGAATAAACCATGCTAATGTTCCTATTCCGGGAAAATGGAAAATTTCCAACATATTAATGATTATGTTAACGGACTTTGTGTAACTTGAGAAAATAAGAATAAATTAAGGTGCTGCTTATATACCTGCAACAACTCCACGCACTCTAAGCTCTTTTGATAACTTCTCAACAAATTGTCGCGGACTGAGATGCCGCACGCTTGAAAACTCAATCTCAAACTCTTTTGGGACCATGTTACCACAATAAGGAACCCAAGATGAAAGAACGCGCTTTCGATCACATTTAGCGACTATGGGAGCTCTGTTTGGAAAACATTTGACAAATTACATGTTATTTCCCCTCCAAGATAATAAGAAAATGATGGTGCCGCAATCTTCAGTAACTCAGAATCTAAAAAATGAGTTACAAGTTCATATATTTGCTAGAAGTATGCTAATTCCAAACATTATTTTATCAACTATAACATAGGCAAATGGTGTATCTTTCATGTATAATCAATCACACAAAGGAACCCAAAAACGATGACTAAACATCTGGAGAATATTCTCGAATACTTGTAATCATAATGGTCTTCCTTAAAGTGGATTTTAAATACAATATCGATTGCAGAGTTACTCTGTGTGATGGAAAAATATATATTACGATACAACATTAAATTTGCAATGACATTTAGTGACAAGGATCAAATGATTGTACAATACAAGTTTCATTAATTACGATGAAGAGAAAAGTAAATCTTCTATGAGACACCTACCGCTACCTCATGACATCTGAGTTTATATTTCATCATTACTTTGCTACCATAGATTATTCAAGTAGGGTAATAAAAGAAGGGTTACTAACGGTGTTGTGAAATAGTGACGCTACAACATAGCGGATTTTGATGAATCGACTGTGAAAACCACGACATTGTCCTAGTTTTGCTATTATTACAGTAGCAGACGCTATTCCAGATTATGCTAGCTGATATAGCGACAAAAGCGGTAAAAAGAGAATTTATAGGTTTTTAAAAATAATAAAACTGTATAATCTACATGTGTCATACCTGTGTTCCCAACCAAATACCTTAGCCATGCCAACAAATGATAAAAGAAATGGAGGACCAGCCCTTGATGCTTGAATTGCAAGTTCTCGATGACCAATGTGCAGAGCATCAAACTTTCCCAAAGCTACAATTCCACCTGGCAATAACATATGTAATCATCAGTAATGTAAGTAGTGTTATAACAACGTACAATGCCAACAACTTCCAAAGAGAAAACAAACAAACCTGTGAGTGCAGATATTCCGTCACGTTCATCTTCTTGATGGCTACAAAAACATTGTATAATTTGTTTCCAATCAGTTGAATTATACTTTTTTGCAATTAGATGAACCCAAAGAAATAAAAAATTAAGGATGAATTGATAGATAGATAGATACCTGAAAGAAGAATCGAAAAGGAGGGGAATATCTCCTTCTCCTCCTCCTCCAGAAGAATAGCATTTGTTTGATGGGGGTGTTTTGTTTCGGTTGGTAGAAGCAGTAACGGCGATACTGCTATTAGCACCGAAACAAGGTTTGAGGGGGCGTGGAAAGGAAAGATGTAAAGTGTGAGTTGTAAAGTGGAGTTCACAATCTCGAAAATGATGCGAAATACGATTCACACAAAACAACACCATTGCCAATTCCTCCGCATCCTCAAATCTTCTACCACTTTCCACTTCCTCGTTTAAGCTACTACAGGATAATAATATTCGGATTCGGTGGATGGGTCGGGTCATCAAATAACCCGTCTTCATTCCTCATTCTACACTTTACTCGCAGTTTTTTTTTTTTCTTTTCCACCGTTCGCCTAGGTAACAATTATTTTAAAATTTACTGGTTTTTTCATTCTTTTTTTTGAGAAAGGGAGGTAAAATATCTCTCTAGCAGATTTTAACTCTTTTTTTAAGGATAGAAATTTAATGTATTTCATTTAAAATCATTTAAGTTTAGATGGTACGAATCATCATGATTAGTTGTAAATGTTGTCGTTTTGTTAAAGAGTGAACTACATCATTTGCTAATCGTCGAACAAAAATAACACCATAGTTTAGACAAGAATTAAAAAGGTCTTCTTGGAATTCAATTAACAATTGTTTGACTATCTAACTCAAAAAAGATATTTTGTAGGCCTACTTCTATCACCCATTGAAGAACTATAACGCCTAAACAAAGTATGGGAACCACATTGTTCTCGCCTGAACAAAATTATCATAGTAAACATGAATGCACATACCAAAATTAGTTTTAGTCAAGTGTTTAAAAAAGTATGCATCAACGTTACATTTATAAAACCTTATGCATGGGGAATGCCACCTATCCAAATAGTCATTTTGATATATACCTTTTACAACATCAACAAACTTATCCGTTATCCAACCACAAAGGAAAAGGAAATTATGTCTTCTTCTCATAATTTAATATGAAGAACGGACGATATAGATTCACAGATAAACAAAGACATTATAGACAACTAAAGGCATAATATAAAATAATTAGCCAACAAAAGAGTAGAGATGTTTCTTCTTAAAATTGCGTCAACTTTCGAGTTTATTCGAACAATTCGTCTTGGTAAATCTCATTTACCGCTTGAGCTCAATTGTTTGGTTGAGTAAAATTGTCTCTAGAGTTGATTTTCTTTTGTTGAAGGCCAAACATAATTTTTATAGATAAATCACATTTCTTTTCACTGCAGTCGTGGGTGTTGGAGCTTCCAACGTACAATGGACAATGCATAATATATGCAAGGTTCGAACCCTGACCACCAAAAAAAAAATTAACCTATAAAAACATGTTCTACAGTAGATAGTGCGACTATAAGAACATATAAAATTGTGTTTGAAGAATCAAGATATATTAAACAAGCAAACTAATCTCAAAAAATATTGTTCCATGCAATTGAGACCTCTTATGTTCACCCAACCCAACTCATGTTGGTTATGGTAGTGTATCATTATTATTCTCCCACAATTTATTTAAAACAACAAAAGTTTATACCCACTTGAAGTATATCAATTGATGATGTAATTTTTTTTTACATAAATCCAATCAGATTTTATTGTAATGAATGACTGTAAAAAAAAGTTAACATTATTTGTATAGTCTTTAAACTCAAAAGTAACTTCATAACAAAATATTGTAAAAAATTGGCTTCTGATCATTGTTTTTATGCCATAAATAGTGAAATTAAATAGACATTTTAGACCAAAATTAGCATGCAATCCACCGAGCATAAAAGTCGAGGTGATGATATACACTAATCACAAGCCCTCTAGCCTCTAACTCCACAAATCGAGCAGAAATTTCAAATTTCTGATAAACATGGCTAGCAGCAGCTAACCTAATTACAATAAATAATTCATTCATCCTTGGACACTTCCTACTGCTATCTCATTTTTCCTGTTGTATTTTCCTCATTTTCAATATATAGTTGGCAATGCCCTTAATACAGTGCATGGACCAAGGCCAAACCCCAAAAGGAAAAAATTAATAAATAAATTAACTCATCCTAGTACTGTTCCTTCTTCCCCACCACTTCTTCTTGGCTTTCTCTATTGAACCATCTTCACTTCCAAGTTTATTTAAAATAACCTTTGTTTCACGCAGTCTTGCGGCATAGTCCTTTTTCCAACCTTCAAACATTTGTTTTAACCTTCTAAGTTCTCGGTCTGGGTTCAAACTTGCTTCAATTTGACCAGATTTTACCTCAACCAAGAACTTGGCATCATCACCAAATACTTGACTTCTTTGCTCAAATTCTTCAGCCAGACGACTTATAACGCTCAAACCAGCACTCATAGATCTTGTTCCACTGCTTTCTTGGCGCCTGTGATGATTTCCCATATCCCAGCTGTATTCCTTGTCATCGCTTGCATTAACAGAAGCATCTGAATTCCTTTCAGAATCATCCATAGCAAGGCTCTTCTTTGCAATGGAGAGACTAGACTGTAAAGATCTCATTTGTTTCTGCCATACTTCTTCCATGGATTTCATTTTTAGTTCATATTCAGACCATCTGCTCTCATACTGTTGAAGACGTTGATGAAGGATGTCATTTTCCTCATCTTTCTCCCTCAGGCCAGCTTCAGCCTTAAGCACCCTGCGTTGTAATTCAGCTAGGAAAGACGCCTTCACCAGAACCTCATCTGACTCGTTAGTCTGTTTTAGAGTTCTATGTTGTAAGTATCACAAAGATGACATATTCTTACTAGCAATATGTGAAGATTATTGTTTTGAATTATAGTTTCTGAATTAGAAAAGAAAATACCTTCATGCCTCCGGATTTTAAAAATCCTATATCTCCCGAGCATCTTCTGACTAACCATCCACGAATAACTGCAAAACATAGCAAAGCAAATTATGAAAACTTACGTATGAAAAACTTTTGGTGCAACACCTATGATAACTCATGTCCAACTTTGATTTGCACATTTATAGGACTTTCATTACGTATGCTCGAAAGATGGACAATTTTGTGTGCACGGTATTTATGGAACTAAAAAATCTTTGCATTTCGAGAATTAAAAGTTCATACATGACTGTATGACAAGTGCAGCATCAACGGTATCTTTCATTCTTTTACTTTGATATACTGTTTTCACGTGCTTCTGTATAATAACAGCAGCTCTATGTCTCTGAAGCAAAGTTGCAAACTCCTTTCTGCTTTTCTCTCCTCTAATCACTGCACGAATGGGTAAAAAAAAGTCTTCAGTCTGTTACATACACTTCACAAGGAATATGACAGGTCAAAAGAATTCGGTGGAGTAAAGGAAATACATGACTGAAGAGTAGTGATTCCTCTCCAAAGCTCCTTGCGAAGACAACGGGCTTGATAACCCCTAAAGCAACTTTGTACACGTAAAATGCCATGAAGGGTTCGGTTCCTAGTATCTTCAAGCACTCCAATCTGCATCATGATCAACACAGCATAGTAAAGACACAGTGCACAAGAGAGGAGTAAATAAAGTTCAAGGTTGAGCTTGGTGATTAAACTACTTGGACAGTTAAAAGATACAATGTGAAAGCATGTTCAACTTCGAAATGACAAGTAAATCCTAGACAGCAATAAGAGGGAAAAGAGAAAATATTGCAAAATATGAATAGTTTCAGTAAACATAACCAATTAACCATTACCAGGCTGATGGTTAAAAAAAGATACCGAATAGTTCATTACAGTATCTACATAATGGAATCATGGGATAAAAAAAAAAAAAAAAGAAAA